>LXOW01015597.1_pt1 | contig 24198 bp, 14 predicted proteins | sample 1368591 | NCBI WGS metagenome assembly LXOW01 (sample SAMN04884650, study PRJNA319009) | bovine gut metagenome | isolation source: Cow rumen | host: Bos taurus | place: Italy: Legnaro (PD) | collected 2014-07-09
GTGTCGCCCTTTACACGGAACGCCCCACGCTCCAGCTCTACGTCGTTACGCTCATAGAGGGCATCGACGAGCTTTCGGAGGAAATCGTTGCGGTCAAGACGCTGACCCTTCCTGATGCTGATGACGGAGCCCTGCATGGATGCCGGCCCGCCCATGCCATAGATGCACGATACGGAGCTGACCACTATGACATCCCTTCGTCCGGAGAGGAGGGCCGAGACGGCGCTGAGGCGCAGACGGTCGATTTCCTCGTTGATGGCAAGGTCCTTCTCAATATAGATGTCGGTGGCGGGGAGATAGGACTCTGGCTGGTAGTAGTCGTAGTATGACACGTAGTATTCTACAGCATTGTCGGGGAAGAAGGACTTCATCTCCTCATAGAGCTGTGCCGCCAAAGTCTTGTTGTGCGAAAGGATGAGCGTAGGGCGTCCTGTCTGCTCTATCACGTTGGCCATGGTGAAGGTCTTGCCGGACCCCGTCACGCCAAGCAGCACCTGGGCCCTGTCGCCACGCTCCACACCCTCGACCAGCTGACGTATGGCATCAGGCTGATCACCCGTAGGCTTGTATTTCGATGTTATATGAAACGTGTTCATGTTTAATAACTGAAAGACATTGAAATAGGAATGGAAAGAAATTGGAAGACTCCGCTTGCGCCTGAGCACCTACTGGAGCGCAAAAATGAGAATAATGCCATCCGGCTGAAGGGGCTTAGACAGATATTATTATAATTTTTCTTTGTCGGATAACCCAACTGCGCCAGCCTAATTATCCTAATTATTCTAATTTCTTTCCCTTCTTCATTTCCTTCCATTAATTNNCCAGCCTAATTATCCTAATTATTCTAATTTCTTTCCCTTCTACATTATTCTAATTTCTTTCCCTTCTTCATTTCCTTCCATTAATTTGGTCACTTGAGTTTTGGTTTCAGCTCGTCGGGGGAGTCGTTGGTGTACATGTTCACCTCACCTGCTATCTTAGTGAAGAGGTCGCTGATATTCTGAAGCGCTATGGTGTGCTTGGGCTGGAAGTCGGCTGAATTCATGTATGCCAGCAGCGAGAGCAGCATCTGTCGAGCTACGGGACGGCTGTCGTTGTTGAGCAGGTCCATAGAGGTCATCATCAGGCGACCCGCCTTCTTGCCAAGAGACACATTAGCCTCTATCAGCATGCCTATCTTGCGACTCACGAACCATGTGTCGATACTCTGCACAAGAGGCTGGAAGTCTGCGGGGAAGTCCGTCAGTTGCATCACCTGGGCCTTATTCACCAGTTCCCACCACTGCATGTTGCTNNTTCACCTCACGTCCGTAGCTCACCTTTCCTGCTGCACAGACGAGTACCTTGCCGCCCTTCTTCAGCTTCTTCAGGGCTTTGGCATCGAGGGTATCGGTGACGTAGACATCGCCGAAGTCAACATCCTGCACCTTAGGATATACCCATATCTCCCAATGGTTACGAGCCTCCGTGCCCGGAACGCTGACGGTAAGCGTCAGCTTCGTAGCCTTAGTGATGTCGCTAAGGGGGACTGAGATGGTACCAACATCAGTAAGGCCGGCTGTTATTGGATCACTCAGCTTGAAGCTTGAGGATTTAAGCATTAAGTTTGAAGCATGAACCCCTTGAACCTCCTGCTCCTCCTTCAGTTCCCAGTTGACAACGGCATTCCTGAGGGTGTCACCGGAATATTGGTTCAGCTGCAGCTGACATTCAAAAGTCTCATCGTTGGAATATACGAACTTCGGGAATGATGCCAGAGGCACTATGTCGGAGCAGAACTCACGGAACTCCTTCGGCGTGACGTATCCCTTCTCTTCGAAGAACACGTTGGTGAGGCCTACGAGTGCCGTTCCCTGTCCGCTGTAGTCGTTGAGCGAGAGCAGCTGGAACCCCGCATATCGCGGTGTGCGTAGCGTGCGTTCTATCTCATATTTGTAACACAGCGTCTGCAACTTGCCCGATGCCATGAGGAAACTGCGTGCACGGTCGGCCATACCGTTTTCGGCCAGTATATCCCTAAATATCTCAAAGTTGCCGGCCCGCGTCACACCTTTGTATTTCTCTATCTCGCTGAAGTCAGGGAAGGCACACCATTGTCCCGTTTCGTGGCTCACGAAAGGCATCGTGATGGGGGTACCGGGCATGTCCTTGCCGTTATAGGTGTTTATCTTCTCGGAGAACACCTTCATCGACTCCGGCGCCTTATTGTTCCATTCATCCAGGCCGCGGGCTCCAGCCTTTACGGCATACTGGCTGCCAGGCTGCCAAGCCCATCCTCCGCCGACGCTGAAGCCGCAGTTGAGGTGTCGCTCAGGATAACCCTCACGCATGTCATACTGCTGCAGGCGCGCCACATGCTCCGTGGACCATCTCACCCAGTTTCCGGCTGGCTCGTTGCCAAAAGCATAGAAACAGAAAGAAGGGTGGTTTCCGTAGGTGTCGTAGATGCGTACGCCTTCGTCGTAGAGGTAGGTATCGATGTATTCTCCCCTTCCGAGCTTCACGCCGTGATTGGGCCACGACGGCCCCTCTGGCTGCAGGAAGAATCCGACAAGATCGGCAGCAAGGAAAGCGGCCTCCGGCGGACAGTAGGTATGGAAGCGCATGTGGTTCAGGCCCCATGCCTTGCACGTCTCGAAGAGCTTCATCCACGACTGCAGGTCCATTGGTGGATAACCTGTAAGAGGGAAGCAGCAGTTCTCTACCGTACCGCGAAGCTGTATCTCCTTGCCGTTGAGGAAGAACATTTTGTCGCGCATCTCTATCTTTCGCATACCAAAATACGTTTCGGCATACTGAACAACCTTGGAACCTTGAACCTCTTGAAACCTTGAACCCTTGGAACCTGAAGTCTTGGAACCTGAGACCTGACTTACCTGCGCCTCCAGGCGATACATCTGCGGACAATGTTCGTCCCACAGCAGCATCCCGTCGCCCATATTTATAATAAAGGTACGCGTAGTCTCCTTGCCAGCGAGATTTATCCTCGTAGGGTCGGAGGCCACGATATGGCGCTTGGCCGTATTGAACGACTCTGCCACCAACGTCAGGACAAACCCCTCCTTGCCCTCAGAAAGAGCATTGAAGGTAACATCGACGCGAACCCTCTTGTTGTCAACGTCAGGATATACCCGCATGTCTTTTATATAGGTACGCTCGCGAAGCTCTATCTCACCCACCATACCATTCCAGCAACCCTGCGTCTGATCGCTGACAGAATGTGAGTCCTTGCCCACATTCACCTTCTCATAGTCGTTGTCTATGCAGATAGTGATGACATTCTCACCCTCATGCAGGTTCATCACATCATAGCAATGAGGCACAGAGAGGGAGTTTTGGCTTAGAGCATTGAGCTTTGAGCTTTGAGCATTCAGCATTGGGGGTAAACATTGGCCGTTGACCCATACCTTGCTGATGATATGCGGTCTCTCCAGGAATAGCTGATAGCCCTGTTTCTTCAGCTTGCCCTTTGGGATGTTGACGGTGGTGCGATACCACGCCTTCCCCACATAGTGCCTTACCGGCGTGAGGAAGAACGGCACCTTCACGTTGCCTTCCCTGCGGTATTTCTCCATATAGGGATTACGGTAGTAGGAAGAGTCGTAGAGTCCGCCCACCCACTGGGTGTTCGCTGTCACCTCATAGCCCTTGAGGCGCTCCGCCATAGAGCCAGGCAACACGATAGAGTCGCTGAGCGTATTACACACGTCATACCATCCCTCCTTCTCGCCAACATCGAGGGGGTCAATCTGAAACTGCCACATCACGGCCTTGCCGTCAATACCGCGTGTAAGGGAAATTGGTTCAGAGCTGTACGCACAAAGCGATGCTGAGAAGAGCAGACAAAAGAATGTAAGAAGCTTTAAGTTCTGCATACCTTTTTTGATAGTTTATGGTTATCGCCGCTTATTTTTGCAAAGATACTACATTATTTCCAAAATGTCCACATTAATGCACGAAAAAATGAAAAAAAGTTGTACATATTAAAAAAAAGGTGTAATTTTGCAACTTGAAACATTAATTTACACGTATGTTATTACAGAAGATAGAGTCACTCATAAACGAGATTAACGGCCTGCAGGCCAGTTCTGCAGAAGAGATTGAGGCACTCCGCCTTAAATACCTGTCAAAGAAGGGTGAGGTAAACGCCCTTATGCAAGACTTCAAGAACGTTGCTGCCGACGACAAGAAGACTGTCGGCATGAAGATTAACGCCCTCAAGACCCTTGCCTTCGACAAGATCAACGGCCTCCGTGCACAGTTGGAGAGTGGTGCATCACAGGATGCCAACCTCGACCTTACACGCACGCCATACCCCATCGCCCTGGGAACGCGCCACCCGCTCTCCATCGTGAAGAACGAGATTGTTGAGATATTCCAGCGCATGGGCTTCACACTTGCCGACGGTCCTGAAGTGGAGGACGACCTGCACATCTTCACCAAGATGAACTTTGCAGCCGACCATCCCGCCCGTGACATGCAGGATACTTTCTTCGTAGAAGAGAGCGAGCTGAAGGACGTTACGAAAAACATACTGCTGCGCTCACACACTTCCAGCGTCCAGGCACGCGTGATGGAACAGCAGCAACCACCTATACGCGTCATCTGCCCTGGAAGGGTATATCGCAACGAAGCCATCACGGCACGAGCACATTGCTTCTTCCACCAGATAGAGGGACTCTACATTGACGAGAACGTCAGCTTCACCGACCTAAAGCAGGTGATGCTTACCTTTGCACGCGAGCTCTTCGGTCCAGATACCAAGATACGCCTGCGTCCCTCATACTTCCCATTCACGGAGCCTTCAGCCGAGATGGACATCTCATGCCACATCTGCGGTGGCACAGGCTGCGGATTCTGCAAGCATACAGGATGGGTAGAGATATTGGGTTGCGGAATGGTTGACCCCAATGTGCTGGAGCTCTGCGGCATTGACTCAAAGAAATACTCCGGCTACGCCTTCGGACTCGGCGTGGAGCGCATCACAAACCTCAAATATCAGGTCAGCGACCTGCGTATGTTCTCAGAGAATGACAAACGATTCCTCGAAGAATTCGAAGCTGCAAACTAACTTTCGTTTCTTTTTGGTTTTATAGCACAACAAGCGTTAATATCTATAAAAGGCCTCGTTGTATTTGTTAACAAAACACAAATATAACGAGGCTTATTTATTTTTATTTCGTTTATTTGCTTTTATTTATTACTTTTGCATCACGATACGAAACCAATCACCTAAACAAAGGGATCGCATTTGTAATCTTATGAATCGCCCACTCGGGTGGATTTAGTTTGAACAAGTCGTAATTTAGTAAGTATTATAAGAGTTTTGAGTTAAACAGTATTTTAGTTATTCAACAATGTTAGTTCTAAAGTAGATTAAATTATCTGCATAACTGGATGAGGGTTGTCGCGAGACAGTCCTCTTTCTTTTTTATATAGATAAAAACAAGGGAAAAACAAACAAAAACGTATATTTTATGCAAGAAAATCGGAGTTTTATTTGTTTCGTTGGAAAATAATTCGTAATTTTGCCTAAAATATCTACTAACACCTTTTTATATATATAAATTATATGGTAAGATTTGCAACACAACGCAGGGACAAGATTCTTGCTATGATTCGCGAAGACGGTCAGGCCAAGGTGGCTGACCTGAGTCGCATCTTCAAGGTTACGGAGGTGACGATACGTCAGGATTTGGAACGCCTTGAGCAGGCGGGATATGTTCGACGCGAACACGGTGGAGCGATACTGAATCAGGATCGCAACGATATCGGTGAACTGCAGTTGGTGAACCGTCAGAATATGGATGCCAAGCAGGCCATAGCCGCCGAGGCAGTAAAGCTGATCAACGACGGAGACATCGTGATACTTGACTCGGGCACCACCACTACCGAGATTGCCAAGCTTCTGAAGGGATTCAGCAATCTTCACGTCATCACCAACGCCCTGAATATCGCTATGATGCTGGGCAACGAACGTGGCATAGACCTCAGCGTGACAGGAGGCGAGTTTAAGTCGCCTACCCTCTCGCTCACCGGCGACAAGGCAGCACAGTACTTTGAGGGCATCCATGCCGACAAGACATTCCTCGCAACAGCAGGTATAAGCCTGAAGTCGGGACTGACCTACCCCAGCCTCAGCGACCTGGTGGTGAAGAAGGCAATGATTGAAAGTGCCGACACGGTGTATCTCGTGGCCGACTCCACGAAGATTGGCAAGAGCTCGTTTGCCAGTTTAGGAGCGCTATCGATGATTGATTATATCATCACCGACTCGAACATCACAGAGGAGGAAAGAAAAATCCTCGTCGACTTTGAGTTGAAGCACATCATTGCCAACATAAAGTAACCCGAGGAACAGAAAGCTATTTAATACTTCGCAAGACAAAGGCAGGATAAACAGGAAAAAAAAAGAACAGAAAGGAATGTGTTTTGTGTAATTAATGTTAAATTGCAACCATTTTTCTTTCGTTTACTTTCGTTTTGTATTATATTTGCTTACCTTTGCACACGAAAATGCGTTATAATCAACTAATAATTATGGATTTTATAGAACTAAAACAGAAATCTGAAGAACTGAGGTTGAACCTAATCAACCTGGTTCATTCAGGCGGTACGGGACATATCGGCGGCGACCTCTCGGTGCTGAACGTACTTACTGTGCTTTATTATCACACGCTGAACGTGAATCCCAAGGATACGAAGAATCCTGACAGGGACCGTTTCATCCTCAGCAAGGGACATTGTGCTGAGGCACTCTACTGCGTGCTTTGCGATAAAGGATTCATCAACGAGGAAGAGCTGGAACAGTATGGCAAGGACTATGCCCACCTTGGAGGCCATCCCGACAGGAGCATCAATGGTGTAGAGCTCAACACGGGAGCCCTGGGTCACGGACTGTCGGCTGGTGTAGGAATGGCTCTGGCAGCCAAGATGCAGCACAAAGCCTACAAGACGTTTGTCGTGATGGGCGATGGCGAACAGGCAGAGGGCTCTATCTATGAGGCAGCAATGGCGGCCAACAAGTATCGTCTGGACAATCTCGTGGCAATCATTGACCGTAACGGCCTGCAGATATCAGGCTCCACAGAGGACGTGATGCCCCTTGAGAGCATCCGCGCACGCTGGGAGGCCTTCGGCTGGGACGTTAACGAGATTAACGGCGATGACGTGCGCCAGATTGTCAACGCACTTGACAACATCAACTTCAACAGCGGACACCCGCACCTCATCATTTCTGACACCACGAAGGGCTACGGCATCTCGTATATGGAGAATGTGGCCAAGTGGCATCATGGCGTGCCAAACCAGGAGCAGTATGAGACAGCCCTTAGCGAGATAGACAAACGTATTCACCAATTATATAAGGAGGGAGAAAAAGAATGATTAAAGCACCTAACAAAATACCTTGCCGCAAGAGTTTCACCGACACGCTGCTGGAAATGGCGCGTGAGGACAAGCAGATTGTGGCAGTTACATCTGATGCCAGCGGCTCAGCGACGCTGACCGATTTTGCCAAGACGCTGCCAGAACAGTTCGTCGAGGTAGGCATAGCAGAGCAGAATGCAGTAGGAGTGTCAGCAGGACTGGCCTCTACTGGTTTGAAAGTGTTTATCTTCGGTCCGGCCTGCTTCTACGTAGCCCGCTCCCTGGAGCAGGTGAAGGTGGATATGGCCTATTCACAGATGCCCGTGAAGATATGCGGTGTGAGCGGAGGTGTGGCCTACAGCCAGTTGGGAGCAACACACCATTCCCTGCACGACATCGCCGTACTGCGCACCTTCCCCGGAATGGAGGTATACCTTCCATGTGACGTGAGGGAGACACGCAAGCTGGTGGAAAAACTCATCAACCACCCCAAGCCTGCATATATCCGTGTAGGTCGCAATGCCGTTCCCGATGTGTACGAGAACGACGACTTCGACTTCGAACTGGGCAAGGCCAACACTTTAATGGACGGCAACGACCTTACCATAATAGGTACGGGCGAGACAGTAGCCCACTGTCTTGAGGCAGGCCGCATGCTGAAGGAGCAGGGCATCAATGCCAGAGTGTTAGACATGCACTCCATCAAGCCTTTCGACAAGGAGGCCGTGCTGAAGGCGGCTCGCGAAACAGGACGCATCGTGACGGCTGAGGAGCACAGCATCTTTGGAGGCCTTGGAGCTATCGTGGCCGAACTGACAGCTCAGGAGTGTCCAGTAAAGATGAAGATACTTGGTGTGCCCGATGAGAATGTCATACACGCAAAGCCTCTGGAGGTGTTCCGTCACTATGGATTCGACTATCAGGGAATATACCAGGCAGCACTTAAGCTTATTAAAGATTGAAGATTGAAAGATTGAAATATTGAAGATTATGAGTCAATATATCATTGCTATTGACCAAAGTACTTCTGCCACGAAGGCGTTACTCTTTGACGGGAAATGCAAGATGGTGGGCCGATGCGATATGGCGCATCGGCAGTACTACCCCCATGAGGGATACGTAGAGCATGATGCCGAAGAAATCTACCGCAATACCGTTGCCGTAATACGCGAGGTGACAGAAGAGTTCAAGAAACAGAATGCGGAATCCTACTTAAGCGCCAGCTTCTCATTGGCTATCACCAATCAGCGAGAAACCGTCGTTGTCTGGAACAGAAATACGGGCAAACCCATTGCAAATGCCGTAGTATGGCAGGACACACGCGGTGCTGAGATTTGTAGTCAGTTACGTGAAGCAGGAAAGACAGCGTTCATACAGGAGAGAAGCGGATTGCTCATCGACCCGAACTTCTCTGCCAGCGGCGTAAAATGGCTTCTCGACAACGTGGAAGGAGCCAGGGCAGCTGCCGACAATGGAGAGCTGCTCATGGGAACCATCGATACGTGGCTCGTATGGAAGCTGACGAACGGGAAGAGTTTCTTTACCGATACCACGAACGCTTCACGCACAATGCTCTTCAATATCCACACTATGGACTGGGACGAAGAGCTGCTCAGCCTCTTCGGCATCCCGCGTGAGATGATGGCCGAGGTATTACCGTGTGATGCCGTTTATGGTGAGACAACCGCTGAAGGCGTCTTCGAGGCTCCCATACAAATAGCCGGTGTACTCGGCGACTCTCATGGTGCCCTTGCCGGACAGATGTGTTTCAGCGAGGGCATGGGTAAGGCGACATACGGCACGGGCTCATCAATCATGGTGAACATTGGCGAAGAGCCGCTGTCTGCCCCCGACGGATTGGTGACCTCCGTAGGCTTCTCTGCATTAGGCAGACATTTCTACGGCTATGAGGGTAATATCTACAGTACGGGAGCCACACTGAAATGGATGTGTGACCAGCTGCAGCTCATAGACAACCCTGCGAAGATGGAGGCTGTGGCCACATCGGTACAGGACAATGGTGGTGTGTATATCGTTCCTGCCTTTGCCGGACTGGGAGCGCCCTGGTGGAAGCCCTATGCCAAAGCAGGCATCGTGGGAATGACCTTTGCCACCACACGTGCACATGTGGTGAGGGCAGCGCTGGAGAGTATCGCATATCAAATCAAAGACCTTGTGGACGTTATGACGCGAGCCATCGGTGGCCGTCTGCAGGAAATCTGCGCCGACGGCGGCCCCACAAAGAATGCCTTCCTAATGCAGTTTCAGGCCGACCTGCTGGATACACCCGTGGTATGCACCGAGGTAGAAGACGCATCGGCCCTGGGTGCCGTGCTGATGAATGGCTTCGCCCTAAAGAGATGGACATCCTTCGAAGAGGTGACTGGTTTGCGCAAGGTTACGAAAGTGATTGAGCCGGAGCCATCTGACAGTACACAGAAGCTATACGAGGGTTGGAAGAAGGCTGTCAACCAATTAATCTGAATTGGTTATAGTCAGCACAACATACACCTGAACGACAATCCTTTACAGAAACTACCTAAACCGAAACAAACAAAATATGAAGAACGGAAAACAATGCTTTGGCGTGATTATCGGAACACGCGCCTATTTTAATTCAGAGCTTGCCCGCGACGTGCGCAAGCAGTTGTTGAAAACCCTTGAAGAGGAAGGATATGAGTATATCATCCTGCCTGAGGATGCTACGCCAACAGGCTCATCGAGCATCGAAACCCGAGAGGACGGTCTGAAGGTGAGCAAGCAGTTCCGCGAGCACCGCGACGAGATTGACGGCATCATCGTGTCGCTGCCAAACTTCGGCTTCGAAATCGGAATCATCAATGCCATCAGCGATGCCAACCTTAACGTACCCGTTATGGTGCAGGCCTGCGATGATGAGAACGACAAGGTAGACCTCGACTCACGCCGTGATGCCTTCTGCGGGAAGATTTCCGTATGCAACAACCTCTATCAGTATGGCATCCCCTTTACGGATACCACTCTGCACACCTATTCTATATATAGCCCGCTGCTGGCCCAGGACATCAACAAGTTTGCTGCCATCTGCCGCGTGGTGAATGGCCTGCGCCACTGCCGCATCGGACAGATAGGAACGCGTCCACTGGGCTTCAATACATGTCGCGCCAGCGAGAAGCTGCTGCAGCGCAGCGGCATCACCGTAGTGCCTGCCGACCTTTCAGAAATTCTCGCAGCCGCAGAGAAGATAGAGGACAACGACCCTAAGCTTCTTGAGAAGTGTCAGAGCATCTGCAACTATGCCAAGGTGCCCGACAGCTATCGTGAGAAACTGACGCTACAGGCCAAGTTCGGCGTCGCTGTGGAGAACTGGATAGAGGCTAATGACGTTCAGGCTGTCGCCATTCAATGCTGGGACTCCCTGGAGCAGAACTATGGCTGCGCCGCCTGCGTCACAATGTCGATGCTGGGTGACAAGCTCATCCCTGCCGCTTGCGAGACAGACCTCGCCGGAGCTGTATCGATGTATGCTTTGATGCTGGCCTCTGGCAAGTCACCAGCCCTTCTCGACTGGAACAACAACTTCGCAGAAGACCGCAACAAATGCGTCTGCACACATTGCGGAAACTTCCCCAAGGCATTCGTAGGCAACGACGACCTTAAGCTCGGACCACTCGGCGTGCTCGGTCGTACACTTGGCAAGATAAACACCTTCGGCGCAGTATATGCGAAGGTATCTGAAGGCCCATTCACATTCTTCCGCGTCTCTACCGATGATCCTAAGGGCTGCATCAAGGCATATCTCGGCAAGGGCCAGCTCACCAACGACCCATACGGCATGGATGGCTGTATCGCTGTGACCCAGGTAGACAACCTGCAGAAGCTGATGAAGTATATCTGTAAGAACGGTTTCGAACATCATGTGGCAATGTGCCGCACCGATGTGGTGGATATCCTCGACGAGGCTATCAACACCTATCTCGGATGGAACCTGTATGTGCATGAGTAAACTACTGGAGATATGGAGAATCTACCTATCCTAAGAGCATGGGGCGTAATCATTGCATTCGCCCTTTATGCCACAAACCTCTCAGCTACAGACATCCATGTGGCCACAACGGGTGACGACAACAATGCCGGCACAGAGGCTGCGCCTCTGCTTACCATCCACAAAGCTATCGAGAAGGTGCAGGCTGGTGACCGTATCCTTATTCATGAAGGCACATACACCATCAGCGAGCGCATCAAGATTCCCGCCTTGCCTACAACGGCAGAACGTCGTTGCGAGATGCGTGCATGGCCCGAGGATGCCGTTGGGAAGGTTATCATCGACGGCTCTGCGATGAACCACACCACGATGTCTGATTTCAAGATGGGACGCTGCATCTACGTGAATCATGAAGCCAACTACTGGACCTTCTACGGCCTTGTGCTTCAGAATGCCGAAGATAACGGCATGAAGGTAGAAGGTTCCTATAACATCATTGAGCGATGCGTCTTCCGTTGGAACAACGACACAGGACTGCAGATAGGTATGTACAAGGACTTCTCCATCGAAGAGACCAAGTCTCTTCCCATTAGCGGCACTCCACAGTTCAATCCGGGCTATACCTACTGTCGTTACAACAAGGTCATCAACTGTGATGCCTACGAGAACTACGATGGTCGCACATATAATGGCACCGACGATGGCGGCGATGCCGACGGCTTTGCATGCAAGCTCTTCCCTGGTCCGGGAACAGAGTTTCACGGATGCCGTGCATGGACCAATAGCGATGACAACTGGGACCTCTATATGGTGTATCACCCCGTAGTCATCGACCGCTGCTGGGCTTGGCATGCAGGCTATACCCCCGCAGGCAAGGAGATAGGCAACGGCAACGGCTTCAAACTGGGGGGCGGAGGTTCTTCCGGAGGTGCTGCCTTCGACCAGTCCGTGGGAGCACATGTGGTGACCAACTGCGTGGCTTTTGGAAACCTGCACAAGGGCTTCGACCAGAATAATGCCTACGAGGGAATGTACATCATCAACTGTGTGGGCTGGGGCAATGAGTACAACTATCGCTTCCCCACCCTCTTCAAATATGGCGGCATGACCATTCGCAACAGCATAGGTTGGGGAGCGTCGAAGCAGAACCACGAATTCCTGTCAGAGGATAAGACAGGCTCACAAGTGCCCGATACCGACCATAACTCATGGACCACCCTCGACGGCTGCAACCCATATAAGGAAGGTCAGAAAGTGGCAGATGGCAGCAAGCCCCTCACCAAGGACTACTCCGGCGAGTTCCTCTCGCTGAGTGCTGACGACTTCAAGGCTCCACGTGAGGCTGACGGCTCCCTGCCCAACAACGGCTTTGCGCGTCTGAAGAGCGGCAGTATCTTTAAGGACAAGGGCATTCCCTTCCTCGGCTTCACGCCTACCCGCAAGATGACACCTGCCGAATGTTCATCAGCAGGCCTTGAGTATATCACCGCCGACGATATCTACATTCCCTACAACGACTCTGCCCCCGAGTACGGAGCCTTCGAGCTGGACGGCACTCCCACAGAGTATATCATTCCCGAGAAGATTGAGCTGACCTGCACTACCGCCAACTCCATGCAGGAAGTCGTCAGGGGGCAGCCCATCGAGAATATCGTCTATGAGTGGAACGAAGCTGGCACCAATGCCGTTGTCGAGAACCTACCCGATGGCCTTAGCTACAGCACCAGCGGCAATATGCTCACCATCAGCGGTACCCCAACCAGCGGCGGCACCTTCAAAATCACCGTTTCCGGCAATGAGGCTGCAGGCATCAAGGCCGTCAGCACTACAGGCATCATCACCCTCGTCATCCCTTACCGCGTGCTCACCGGCGACTGGTATCACTTCCAGGACGAGGCCGACGCCCTGCCCGCCGACCTGAAGGATGTCATCGAGATAGTGAACGGCTCTGACAGCAGCCACCCCTCATCCATCAGTCCCACCTATACCGAGAACGACAATGTTATCCCAGGCGGATGCACCATCGGAGCCTTCGTGATGGGACGCTCTAACGGCGGCATCAGATGGATTTTCAAGGATGGTGTCACCCAGCTCCTTATCAACCTGCATTTCACGGGTGGACGCACCTTCCGCATTAACTATACCCTTGCCGACGGTACCAGCAAGACCGTCAATATCTCCAAGCAGGCCAAGGGCACATACTGCAACTGGGACGTGCTGCAGCAGGCAGGCATCACCGACGGTACACAGCTGCGCAGCATAGAGTTGCTCAACACTAACTCCAGCGGCGAGATACGCATCTATGACATGTACATACGTGTTCCTGATACGGCATCAGAAGATAAGCGTTATACGCTGAATGTTACCGTCAGCCCCGTGGGTGCCGGAACGGTTCTTGCGTCGCCAGAGGCAGAGTCCTATCAGTTAGGACAGCGCATTACGCTGACCCAGCAACCTGCTGAGGGTTACATCTTCACAGGCTGGCAGACAGCAGAGGGCAAGACGCTGTCATCCACAGACAGCTACACCTTCACCATCTGGACCGATACCGGCATCAAGGCATGCTACATCTCCGAGCAGAGCCTTGTGATGAATGACTACATCGTGGTTGGCAACATCGGCGAGCTGCGTACCGCCATACGTCAGGTGAATAGCGCGGCCAGTCCTCAGCGACGCTACATCTTCCTGAAGAATGGCGACTACGACTATGGAGAGTACCACAATCCCGAGTCAGGTGCCGACCCCAACGGTCGTGACACCATCAAGGCCGACAATATCAGCATCATCGGACAGAGCACCGATAACGTTATTATACGTATCAGGCCCACCCAGGCCAGTGTGAGCCGTACTGCACCCATTGTCATCACCGGCACGGGCACCTATCTGCAGGACTTCACCCTACAGAACGACTACTCTTACAGCGGCACCGACGGACAGGCCGCAGCCCTCATGGACAAAGGACATCACACCATAGGCAAGAACATGCGACTGCTCTCGCGTCAGGACACCTACTACTCTAACACCGACTACGGTCAGCTCTATTTCGAGGACTCTGAATTCCAGGGTACCGTCGACTATATCTGCGGTCGCGGCGACGTGTTCTTCAACCGTTGTGTGCTGAAAAACCTCAACCGCTACCCCGACAAGGGCGACTATAAAGGCGATACGCACATCGCGGCGCCATATACCATCGTGGAGGACTTCAATGCGGCAGGCGGACATGGATATATCTTTATGGACTGTCATGTTGACTGCAAGGCCCAGACGTGGGACTTCGGTCGCGGCTGGCGTGGCTGGCCAAAGCTGGCATTCCTCAACACAACTCTGTCTGATGATGCCGTGGTGCGCTTAGGCAACGACCAGACCTCCGGCAAGCCTGCCGACCTCACCAAGCGTGCCACTACCAAGGGCATCCAGACCAGCAGCGACAGCCATGCTTTGCAGTTCTTTGAGTACAACACCAAGAACCAACAGGGTACTGTCATCTCGCCTGAGAGCAACGTGATGACCTTTACTGCCAGCGACAGCAAGAGCTACGAGACTATCCTGCAGCCCAGCGAGACCGAACGTTTCCAGCTGCGCAACGTCTATCACGACTGGACTCCTGATGAGGACTGCCGCCAGGTGGAGGTAACCGATTGCAGCAGAGAGGGCAACATCCTGAAGTGGCAGGCTCGACCAAAGGTCAAGGCTGCGATTGAGCGAGAGCAGAGTGATGCTCGCATCGGCTCAGCCGAGCGTGAGCAGGCTCGACCAACGGTCAAGGCATTCCTCATAGAGTGCGATGGCACGTTTGTAGACATCGTCGATGGTACGGTGAACAGCTACACCCTCACATCTCCAAATGGCTCATCGGCCAGCTATACCGTCCGTGCTGCCAACGCGATGGGAGGCTTCGGTCCTGCAGCAACAGCTGCCGATACTACTACGCAGATAAGCCACATCCAGGCTTCCGATGGTCAACGGTCAACGGTCAACGGTCAACGGTCAAAATACATGCAGGATGGCCGCATCGTCATAGAGCGCGACAACGTGACATATAACACTACCGGACAAAGCATACACACCAACAAGTAACCATAGAAACTTACATTTTCCGATGAAAAGAAATATATTAACAAAAACCCTCATGCTGTTGAGCATAGTATGCTTCAGCAAGGCTGCCCGCGCCATTGGCGGCGACGGATGCTATTTCATTCAGACGTTTGAAGATGCCTCACAGCTACCTGTTGAGAAGCAGGCTTCAGAACAACTGTTCAATATAGAGGGACAGGGAGAATGGATATACTATTCCTCCTTCCAGGCCTCCAACACCAGCTACATCCCCGATGGTTCGGCATTTGACCTGCGTCTGCCCAAGAAAGGCTCGTACGTGGTGACTCCCGTGCTGTCAAGCGGCGTTGCCAGCGTAACATTCGACATAGGCCGCGCCTCCGTGACGGCCTACATCTCTACCGACGGCGGCTCCACATGGACCGAGGCACCATCCCAGACCATCATCGGCAAGAAGGTGACAGTCATGGTGGGGTCAGCAACAGTAAACCGCATCAAGATCGCCAACGATACTTCGAAAGATGCCGACATCGACAATCTCGCCGTCTTTGCGCAGACGTTTGAGACACCCGTGGTGGTGACCACCGGCGATGCTGCCGACATCACGACGAGCGGTGCAACGCTCAGCGGAGCTGTCAGCAAGGCGGAAGAGACGGTAACCGAGGTGGGCTTCGTATGGAGCTACCTCAACAAGGAACCTACCCTGAGCGACAACGTGGCAGCTGCCGCTCTTAATACATCACTCTTCACTACTCAATTAACAGAGCTGCGCGAAGGTGCCACAGTCTATTATCGTGCCTTCGCCAAGTATGGCAACACGCAGACCTACGGCGACAGCAAGCAGTTCAAGACTCCCGTCTCAGATACCGGTCAGACAATCGACAGCGAAGGACGCTACTTCGTTCAGGACTTTGAGGACCAGACGACGTACCCCTCCAATTCCTCTGCCCAGGATGCCGAGTATTATGTTGCGAAGCAGGGCACATGGATCTACACCAAGGCCGGCGTCTCCACCAACAGCAGCTACACCAACGGCTCTACCGCCAACCTCCGTATGCCAAAGAACGGCTCCTATGTCATCACGCCCATACTGAACAGCGGCGTCAAGAAGGTGACGTGGATACAGACGCGCAAGGAGGTGACGGCATACACCTCTACCGACGGCGGCTCCACATGGACCGCTGCTACGATTGTCAGCAACGACAATATTCGTACCATAGAGGTTAACAACCTTAGCGTGAACCGCATCATGCTGTCTAACGAAGCCAGCGGAGATGCCGACATCGACGACCTTACCGTTTATGCCGAAGCCTTCGGCACACCTGCCGCAGTAGCTACCGGAACAGCCACGAATATCACGAAGAATAGCGCAGAGGTGGCGGGACAGATTATCGATGCCGGCGACCAGCCCATCTCCGAAACGGGAATCATCTGGTCAACGGAGAATACGCAGCCCTCGCTGGCCGATAATGTGACGGAGAACGAAGACCCCAGGCAGGTCAGCTTCTCCGTGCTTGTTACCGGACTGAAGGCCGAGCAGACGGTGTACTATCGTGCCTATGCCCTGTCCAACGCAGGATATGCCTATGGCGACGTCCTGTCTTTCAAGACCTCTGAGGCCACTCCCGCCATCGTTGCCACCAGCGACGTCACCAAGAGCAGCAAGAAATATCGCCTCGGCGGCATCGTGACCGACGACGGCGGCATGAGCCTGCAGGAAGTGGGTATCATCTATGGCACCACCGCAGGGCTGGATTATAACAACGGTACGCGCGTGGAAATGGCTAAGCCAGCATACAAATTCTCCACCAACATACAGCTCGAAGAGGCTACGACATACTTTGTCCGTGCCTACGCCATTACAGGCAAAGGCACCGCGTATGGTGAGGAGAAGTCCTTCTTGACGGAAGACATTCCCGATACTCCCGACAACATCCTTGGCGATGAGATATGGTGCTCTCCCGATGGCAACGATGCTACCGCCGACGGCTCTAAGGAACGTCCCTTCTTCGACCTTCAGAAGGCCATTGCCATAGCCCAGCCGGGTGACCGCATCTGGATGAAGGCAGGCACTTACGTTTACGACAAGCGCATAGACATCAACGATACCAACGGCGAGCCCGACAAACTCATACAGGTGTTCGGCTATCAGGGACAGGCCGTACTCGATTTCTCCGGCCAGCCCTATCACGCCCACTCTGGCAACCCCTATCAGGGAGTGCGCCTCACCAGCTCTTACTGGCACTTCAAGAATATCGACATCACCAATGCCTCCGACAACGGAATGCTCATAGAGCGCAACAAGCCTACCGGCGGTTCGGCAAATGATATCGTAAGCCGCACTCAGGACGGTCACGACAATATCATCGAGCTCTGCAACTTCTACCGCAACGGCGATACCGGCCTGCAGATGAAGAACCTTGCAGCCAACAACAAGGTCATCAACTGTGATTCCTACCTTAACTGCGACGAGGATGAGGGCGATGCCGACGGCTTTGCCCCAAAGCTCTCCGTAGGCGACAACAACTACTTCTACGGCTGCCGTGCATGGGCCAACTCCGACGACGGCTGGGATGTGTTCTACAAGAAAGAAGGTGGCTTCGGCGATAACATGACCGTAATCCTTGAGAACTGCATAGCCTACAAGAACGGCTTCCTCACTCTTGACAAGATAGCCCCTGACGGTAACGGCAACGGCTTCAAGTGCGGCTCTAACCAGGGAGCGATGAATGTGTATATGAACCGCTGTCTGGCCGTATACAACAAGGCCAAGGGCTTCGACCAGAACCACAACGCCGGCGATATCATCCTCAACAACTGCACAGGCATCACCAATACGAGCATACTCTCTTCCAGCAGCGACAAGACCTACTCCTACCGCATCTATGAGGACATCGCCTCGGGCCACGAGGTACGCCTGACCAACTGCATCGCCATCAACGACAACGCCAAGACCGACAAGCCCAATACCTCGTCTGACGGCCACGGAAAGTACAGCCAGTGGGGTCGTTTCGAGGTTGACGAGTCGCTCTCCGGGCTTACCGTTACCACGAGCGAGTTCATGAATGCCCTGCCCGAATACTTCGTCAGCGTGGAAAACCACGAAGAGCTCATCGGCGAGCGTGATGAAGACGGCAACATGCCTGAGACCACCTTCGCCCACCTGAAGGAAGATGCTCCGTTCATTGACAAGGGTACCATCGTTAATGCCACAACCTATCGTGGCATAGAGGTCAATGGCATAGAATACTCCGGTTCTGCCCCCGACCTGGGTGCTTACGAATATGACGGCGCGAGCCCTACCGCCATCAGGGTCGTAAGCCAGGCTTCTGAGAACAACAGCCTGCGTCTGTTCCAGGCACAGAACGGAGTGCTCATCGTGACTGTCAACGGAGGTATAACCTCTAACCCCTCACCTCTCACCTCTTACCAGGCTGCTCTCTACGATGCCTCCGGGCGCATCATCGGCAAGCACTCTTTCAGCGGTCAGACCACAGCAATCCGTCTGCCACAGGGTGCCAACGGTATGGTAGTACTGAAGGTTGAAGGCACGAACGGCTTCAAGGGCTCCGTAACGGCGGTAGTGAGATGATGTTTAGCTTTAAGCATTAAGCATTAAGCATTAAGCATTAAGCTTTGGCCTTTGNNTCGCAAGTAGAAAACGCCCTGAAAGGGCAAAAGCATATAGCCCAGGGCAGCGCCCTGGGTATGAAGGCAATCAGTAATCACGCCCTGTAAGGGCAGCAGAACAATATGAATGAACTTCTTTTGCCCTTACAGGGCGCAACTACACATCACATAAAAACCCAGGGCGCTGCCCTGGGCTATAAGCAGGCTGCCCCTTCAGGGCGCACATGCGAAACTTGAATTAATTATAAATCTAAACAATGAGTAAAGAAAAAGGAAGTCTGAAGAGTACCATTGCGGTATCTCTCACTAACTATCTCGATGCCGGAGCAATCGTGGCCGGAGCATCAGGACTGACACTTTGGAAGGATTACCTGTCGCTGAGCGAGGGTCATCTGGGTTGGCTTAACGCCATTTCGGCTAACTGTCTCGGAGCCGCCATCGGAGCTATCGTCGGCGGGTTCCTGGCCGACAAGTATGGCCGCAAAGCCATCTACACCTACAACATGCTGGTGTACATGCTGGGCGTGCTGCTCATATTGCTCTCCTCCAATTTCTCGATGCTTCTTGCGGGCTTCCTCGTAACGGGCATCTCAGTGGGCGTGGGTGTGCCGGCATCATGGACGTATATCTCAGAGAGCAGCGAGGTAGGCAACCGCGGGCGCAACATCGCCATCTCGCAGATGGCTTGGGGCATAGGTCCTACCATCATCCTTATCCTCGGCACCCTCCTGGCACCTCCAACAGGCGGCGCGGGCTCAGAGGGCGTGATGTTCCCCCTGGTAGAGAGTCTGGCAGGATGCTTCGGAGTAACAGAACAAGGTGCCACACTGAACGTCTTCAGCTCACGCATCGTCTTTGCATCATTGTTTGTCGTAGCGCTCATAGCATGGCTGCTGCAGCGCAGGCTTGAAGAGTCGCAGCAATGGCAGGCAGCAAGGGAGTCAGGAGCGCAGCAGCCCAGCACCTTTGCCTCATTCGGCTCGCTCTTCACCAACCGCATCAACATCCGCACCATACTCTTCCTCGCAGGCATGTACCTCACGTGGAACCTCGTATCGAGCGTGATGGGCTTCTTCCAGCAGCACATCTACGAGACGGCGGGAGGCCTGTCCAATGAGTATGCCAACATGCTGAGCGTGGGACAATGGTTTATCATCATCGCCACAACGTTTGTCTTCTCGCTGATAGTCGACAAGGTCAACCAGCGATGGCTGTACTTCACGGGCGTCATGTGCGCCGTGCTGGCATGGCTGTTGGTGCTCACCGTGGGCATCAACAGCCTGACGGGACTGCTCGTCTTCACCTTGCTCTGGGGACTGCAGGGCGGCATCTCCGTACAGTCGTTCTATGCCTTGTGGGCCTCGGAGCTCTTCCCCGCCAAATACCGCGCTGCCGCACAGGGCGTAATGTTCTTCATAGTACGCGGACTGTCAGCAGCATGGGGACTGGGATTCGTCTATATCTACGGCGAAGAGGGTGAAGGCTTCACCGTCGCAGCATGCGTAATGCTGGGACTGCTCCTCGTGTCGCTCATCATAGGCACCGTCGGAGCACCCGACACCCGTGGAAAGAGCCTGGAACAAATCACGAAAGAACGCTATGGCGAAGAGTGAAAAGTGAAAAGTGAAAAGTGAAGAGTGAAGAGTGAAGAATTATCCATAAAAAGAATGAACGTTAAAATGATTTTAACGAGGGCGGTAACAATTGTTGTTATCGTCTTCGTCGGTAATACCGCCGCAGCCCAGAAGGGTCGCGCCAAGTATGAGTTTATGCGCAGCCTGCCCGTATATGCCGACTCGCTCATTGCCGACCTCACCTATCCCCTTGCCTGGGGCAACAGCCCTATCACCGACTTCGGGGAATGGAAGCGCGCAGCCCGGCAAAAAGTGTTTGACTGCATGCTCCCTGCCCCGCCACCGGCGCCGCAGGGCTATGATGTGAAGGTGCTCTTTGAGGAGCAGCGCAACGGCTACAAGGCACGCAAGATAGAGCTTCGCCTGTCAAAATACTATACCGTGCCGGCCTACGTGCTCATTCCTGACGGCAAGGGTCCCTTCCCCGCCGTCAATGCCCTCCACGATCACGGCGGACACCTCTTCATAGGCAAGGAGAAGATGATACGCCCATTGGCCTGCGAGGACTCCACCGTCATCAGGGATGCCGAGGAATGGTCGGCGGGCTATGAGGGACAGTTCTTCGGCGACTATCTGGCGCAGCACGGCTATGTGGTCTTCTCTGCCGATGCACCCATGTGGGGCGAGCGCGGACAGAAGGAGGGTCCTAAACGTGCCAACTACGACATGACAGCCGGCAACATGATGATGTACGGCATAGACCTCAGCGCCTACATGACCTACGACGACATCGCCGGCACCGACTATCTGGCCACGATGCCCGAGGTGGATGCCAGCCGCATAGGATGTACGGGATGGTCTATGGGAGCCTATCGCGCATGGATGCTCTCTGCCCTTAGCGACAAGATAAAGGTTGGTGCCGCCGTATGCTGGATGGTCACCACCGACGAGCAGATGTCATTCAAATACAGCCGTACGGAGAATGGCGGCTTCGCCAACTGTTTCCCAGGCCTGCGACGCTGGCTGGACTATCCGCACATCGCAAGCATAGCATGCCCGAAGCCCATGCTCTTCATCAACGGTTCGCAGGACAAGCTCTTCCCCGTGCCAGGAGTGGAGAAGGCTTTCTCCATCATGCACAAGACATGGGAGAGCCAGGGAGCCGGAGACAAGATAGAGACGCTCCTCTGGGACATGCCGCATAGCTGCGGAAAGAACTCACAGCAACGCGTACTGGAGTTCTTTAAGAAACACCTATAGTTTCAATTGAAAATTGAAAATTGAAAATTCAAAATTATCGCGGGCGAGACGCCCACGTCCCTGGCTTCGTGAAATCGGCTGCGCACCGTAACGCGTTGGAAATGAATTAATTCGTGTAATTCGTAGTCGTTAAAGTATCGCGGGCGAGACGCCCACGTCCCTAAAATTGAACATTGAGCATAAAATACAGCGACTGTTCCATAAGGCCTGTGCTGACTACGGCCTTTTGGAGGATGACGACAGGATTCTTGTTGCCGTTTCGGGTGGCAAGGACTCCCTTGAGCTTGTGCGTCTGCTGGGCATGCAGCAACGCATCTTCAAGCCACGCATAGAGGTGGGGGCGGCACATGTCGTGATGGACAACATACCCTACGACACCGACCGCACGTACCTGCAGGAGTTCTGCCAGGCCAACGGCGTCAGGCTCAACATCCTTCATGCCTCCTTCGATGAGAGCACCGACCGCAGGAAGACCAAGTGCTTCCTCTGTTCATGGAACCGGCGCAAGGCGCTGTTTGAATATGCCCGCGATAACGGCTACAACAAGGTTGCCCTGGGACATCATCAGGACGACTTCATCACCACGCTGCTGATGAACATGACCTTCGAGGGCGCCATCTCTACCATGCAGCCCCGCATGCCGATGCGCCACTATCCGCTGAGCGTCATCAGGCCCCTGTGCCTCGTAGCCGAGAAAGACATCCGTGAGGTGGCCATGAGCCTGGGCTTTGAGAAACAGAAAACGCCGTGTCCATACGAAACAAAGACACGGCGCAAGGATATTAATGAAGTGTTCCATCGCCTGGAAGAGCTCAATCCCGAGGCACGATACAGCCTGTGGAGAGCCATGCAAGTGAAAAGTCAAAATTGTCGCGGGCGAGACGCCCACGTCCCTGAAGAGTGAAGAATTACATCGCAAGATTGTAAATCTCCGTACTCACCTCTGGCGTGATGGGATAGAAGGCTCCGAATTTGGGGCCTTTGTTCTTATGTAGCCTTTCTACGAGCACGGGTATGGCCTCACGTATCTCATCCTCGCTCAAGTCAGGCAGCAGCCCTCCTAAGCGGATGGGCAGACCCAGGTCCTTGTGAAGGAAAATCTTGAAGCGCCGTATTCCCTCAAGGGCGATGGCCGTCTCATGGCTGTTGAACTCAAGCGACGTAGGCTTAATCTGATCCTCCGTAACATGAAACACACGCTCGGCAAACTGCGCCATCCGCCTGGGGTTGTGCTCTGCCATATACGTCATGTATGCCGGAGTGATGACGGCCAGACCCGCACCATGCGTCACGTTATACAGGGCACTAATCTCGTGCTCCATCTGGTGGCCGCTCCAGTCCTCCTCACATCCTACGCCGCAGGTGCCGTTATGAGCCACCATGCCGCACCACATGATATTGGCACGGGCATCATAGTCCTCAGGATTGGCCATCACCTTACGCCCCTCGTTGATGCAGGCCATCAGCACACCCTCACACATACGGTCGGCCACCTCCGTGTTCACGGTGTTGGTGAAATAACGCTCCAGTATGTGCACCATCATGTCGCAGATGCCGCTCGCAGTATGCCAGGCAGGCAGCGTAAAGGTCAGCGCGGGGTTCATGATGGCGAACTTCGGACGCAGGATCATGGGGTGCTTGATGCCCAGCTTCTGAAGCGTGGTGCTGTTCGTGATTACCGAATTGCCCGAACCCTCCGAGCCTGCCGCAGGGATAGTGAGCACCACTCCGACGGGCAGCGCCTGCGTCACCTGCGCCTTGCCGATGTAGTAGTCCCAGAAGTCACCCTCATATCCTGCGCCGCAGGCAACAGCCTTGAGCGTATCGATGACGCTGCCGCCGCCAACGGCAAGGAGGAAATCCACATTCTCGCGCCTTACTATCCCGATGCCCTCGCGCACCTTCACATCCGTGGGGTTAGGCTGAATGCCACCCAGCTCCACATGCGCCACACCCTCCGCATCGAGCGAAGCCTTAACCCTGTCAAGCAGACCGCTGCGCACGGCGCTGCCGCCGCCATAGGCTATCAGCACGCGCGACGCACCATATTTCTTTGCCAACTGACCGGCCTGCAACTCCGTGTCGCGACCGAAAACAAACTCCGTAGGAGAATAGAAAGTAAAATTATTCATATACTAAGACAATTAAATATGTCGATTACAAAATACCATTCAAAAACAATTACCCTGCAAAATTAAGAAAATCTTACCATATCTCCAAATTTTTTCATTTACTTTTTCTTGCTTAAGGTTTTAAGAAGACAACTCGATGTGTTTTTAAGGAGTCAACTCGAAAGGTTTTAAGGAGACAACTGGAATGGTTTTAAGGAGACAACTAAGCCAACAAGGA
>LXOW01131868.1_pt1 | contig 24166 bp, 20 predicted proteins | sample 1368591 | NCBI WGS metagenome assembly LXOW01 (sample SAMN04884650, study PRJNA319009) | bovine gut metagenome | isolation source: Cow rumen | host: Bos taurus | place: Italy: Legnaro (PD) | collected 2014-07-09
GTCACGCTCTCAGTGTGGTCGGTGGTCTTGTTGTGGGAGAAGCCGCTGTCAGCGCCCGCCTGATCAGCGCGCCCATGCTGATTATTGTGGCGCTCAGCGGGATTTCCGGCTTGATGATCCCACGCCTCGAAACGGCGGCAATTTATATGAAACTGATTCTGGTGATTGCCGCGTCGCTTTTCGGCTTTTACGGATTCATTGCCGTACTCATGGTGTTTTTGATCCATATTCTGAGTCTGGAGTCGGTCGGGATCAGTTATACGGTTTCGCTCAGAAAAATCCGTCCGCAGAATTTGAAGGATACCGTGATCCGTGTGCCGTGGAACGATATGACGGAGCGTCCGCCCTTTAGCCGTGACCGTATCCGCATGCGGAAGGGGCGTCACGGGATATGAAAAAAGGATGGGTCTTGGCGTTGGTGATCTGTTTGTTTTGCACGTCGTGCTCATCTGCAGGCGGCACCGCGAAAGACGATCGCAAAATGCCGGTCGCGGCAATCGGATTTGACAGTGCGGGCGATAATATTCGCGTTTCGGTCGAGATGATTATGATCAATACCGAAAACTTTGAATCGGAATTGCTTCCCAGGGTTCTGACCGGCGAAGGAAGAACCATCAAAGAGGCGTTATCTGTCATTAGTCAAGGATTGACCCGTTCGATGTTGCTCCACCATTGCGGTGTGATTGCCGTCGGAGAAGGAGTTTCGGCCGATTGGTTTGACCAAATCTGCGATTATTGTTTTTCGGAGGATCATATCACCCTTTCGGCTTATATGATCGCCACAAAGGATTGCAAAGATTTGCTGGACGGCGATCCGGAATCTTCGGTGGCGGTGGGATATGACATCATGGGAATCATTGAACAGGAAACCGCACAGAGCGGCGTGGCCTATAACAGTCGCTATTTTGAAGTGGAAGCGCTCAGGGAACGGGGAGCAAACAGTTTTGCTTTGCCGTATTTTAAACGGGAAGAAGACGGCGTCAGAGTGGAAGGCATGCAGTTGTTTCATCAAAACAAACAGATCCGGGAAATCGACGCGGAAAAAGCCGGCATGTATGCGGTGATTACCGGAGGTATTTCCAGCGGCACGGTCATGTGGGGTTCTCATGAATATCAACTTGCTTCCAGACGGGTGACTTGTTCGAAGAAAGGCGGAGGTGAGGTGATCCTTCGTTTGGTTTTATCCGGAAAATCGGCAAACCGGGAAACTTGCCGGAAATTACAAACTCAACTGGAACGTTTTCGCCGGGAGATCGAGCGGGAAACACAAACCGATGTGTTTGGTTTTGAAGATTTATTGAGGGAGCATTTTAAAGATTATGATCCTAAAAAAACCGGCGGGTATGAAAACATTCGGTTTACCGTGCAATGTCGAACGATGACCGGGGAGGATGCAGATGAATAAAACGGCATACAGCAAACACCGCCTCGCATTGGAAGCCTTGTTTTTAATGGGCGAGGCGGTTCTGTTTTTGCCCGGAAACGAATCCGGCAAGTACTATTTTTTCGGGTTTTTGACGGCTATGGCGGCGGCGATAATCGGGATCGCTGTCGTAATTCCCACGTTAAACTATTTATTTGTCGATTCAAATGATAAGAACAAATTTATTCGGTGGATAAGGATACCTGTCAGCGCGGCGGCCGCTTTGGGCGGCTTTGCTTGTGCCGGCCTTTGCTTTAAAAGATTTGTTGGATTTGTCAGTGCTGTGTTTTTGACCAGTGTTAACAAATTTTGGATTGTTTTGATTTTTGCGGCGTTGATCGGCTGGCTGATCGGAAAAGACGTGCGGGTTATTTTAAAACTATCTCTGTTGTTATATCTGCTGGCACTGTTCATCATTGTGTTGTTTTTTGTGCTGTCGGTAAAAGATTTCAAGATAGCAAACGTGGCGATTTACGCGTTTCCGGATCTTGCCACCATCACCCGGGAAAGCAAACCGTTTTTGCTGGCAATTTTTTGTCCGGCGCTTCTGTTGCCGTTTTGGGAGATCGCACTGTTTGGAAAAGCCGAGCCGGGCGTCTGCTTGAAAGGATTTTTCGCAGGAATTTTGCCCATTGCGCTTTGTCTGACCGATTGTTTACTCCTCTTTGGCGCGCCGTTGGCCGCCCGGCTTTCTTATCCGCTCTTTTCCGCGGTGGGAACGGTCACCGTCGGTCCGCTGTTTACGCGCATGGACGGCGTGATTTATTATCTGCTTTTCTCCTCCGCATTGATTAAAATCACCTTGTCTCTCAAAGGAAGCGTGTGGATTTTGCGCGGTTGGTGCGGGAAAACGTGAAAAAAGCAAATGGAAATCCCCGATACGCACACGGCGTATCGGGGATAAAAGTTGATCAAAAAATATTAATCGGTCATCAGTTCGCACACTAAAGCGCTGTGTTCCACCGGATCGGGAACAGAAGCGCCGCCGATCAGGCAAGCCTCACCATAAAGGAGTTTCGTGTACTTCGCCAGTCGATCGCGGTCGGATTCGTAAAGCGCTTTGAGTTTTTCCGCGATCGGATGTCCGGCATTGATTTCCAACACCATTTGCGCTTTGACTTTGTGGTCGGCGGCGCCCGGCATGGCGTTGAGTGTTTTTTCCATTTCTAAGGAGATGCCGCCCTCACTGGTTAAACAAACCGGATGTTTCACCAGTTTGTTGGTGAAACGAACCGCCGCCACCTGTTCTCCCAGGGTTTCTTTCATGGCGGCGAACAAATCCTTCGCCGCTTCATTCTCATCTTTTAAGGCCTTCTTTTCGTCTTCATCCGCCAAATCCAACTGATCGTCGCAGATGTTCATAAACTTTTTGCCGTCGTATTCCGCCAGCATTTTCAGGGAAAATTCATCCACATTTTCGGTCAGATACAGGATCTCATAGCCTTTTTCTTTGACCGCGTCGGTCTGCGGAAGCATTTCGATTTTTTCATCGGTTTCTCCGCAGGCGTAGTAGATAGAGTCTTGTCTGTCTTTCATACGGCCGACATATTCGGCGAGGGTGACAAACTTTTTCTCATTGGAAGAACGGAACAGCAAGAGATCTTTCAGCGTATCTTTGTGCAGACCGTAATCGTTGTACACGCCGAATTTTAATTGGATGCCAAACGCTTTGAAAAAGGCTTCATAGGCTTCGCGATCTTCTTTGAGCATTTTTTCCAGTTCGGATTTGATCTTCTTTTCAATGGTCTTGGCAATCAGTTTTAACTGCGCGTCGTGCTGAAGCATTTCACGGGAAATATTCAGCGAAAGATCCTCACTGTCGACCAAACCTTTGACAAAACTAAAATGATCGGGTAACAGATCGGGGCATTTTTCCATAATCAAAACGCCTTTGGAATACAACTGCAAGCCCTTTTCGTATTCCTTGGTATAATAATCGAAGGGGGCGTGTTTCGGAATAAAGAGCAGGGCGCTGTAAGTCGCCTGACCTTCGGTTTTGGTATGGATGACGCGTGCCGGTTCTTCAAAGTCGTAAAACTTTTCCTGATAGAACTTGTGGTATTCTTCGGGCGTGATTTCGTTTTTTGCTTTTTTCCAAAGCGGGATCATACTGTTTAACGTTTGCAGTTCAGTGACGTCTTGGTATTCCGGTTCGCTGTTGTCACTTTCTGGTTTTTCGACGGGTTTTTTGGTAGTCATTTCCATTTGAATGGGATGACGGATATAATCGGAGTATTTTTTGACCAAAGAACGGATCCGGTATGGATCCAGATATTCGTCGTAGTTTTCTTCTTCGGTCTTAGGCTTGATGTGCAGGGTGACCGTCGTGCCGACGGTTTCTTTCTCACAAGGACGGATGGTGTAGCCGTCCGCGCCTGAAGATTCCCAACAGAAAGCCTGCTCAGCGCCGTAGGCGCGGCTTTCCACCGTGACGTGATCGCTGACCATAAAAGCGGAATAGAAGCCAACGCCGAATTGACCGATGATATCCACATTTTCTTTTTTCTCATTTTCGTTTTTAAAAGCAAGCGAGCCGGATTTGGCAATGGTGCCGAGANNGGTCATGCCGCAACCGTTATCAAGGATACGGAGAAGACGGGCGTCGTGATCGATTTCCAGACGGATGGCAAATTCCTCGGGTTTGATGCCCACGGCGTCATCGGTCAACGAGCGGAAATAGAGTTTGTCCAACGCGTCGCTGGCGTTGGAGATCAACTCCCGCAAGAAGATCTCTTTATGGGTGTAGATGGAGTTGATCATCATATCCATCAATTTTTTGGATTCGGATTTAAACTGTCTGGTACGCATGATATCACCTTTCTTTGACTTTCACTGACATATAGTATAACGGCTATTTATGAAGAATGTGTTAAGAAATTATGAATAGAAACCCTGTCGAAAATTGCGACCGTTATTTCTTGCTTTCCGCCGTTTTTCGATCATTTTTGCACCGGGGGTATCATATACTTGGATATAACGGCGGTAAACCGTCGATCAACAGGCTATGACGGTCGAAAAGAAAGGTGAAGAAGAATGAACGGTTTTTATCCGGAAGGATGGCAAAGCAACGGCTTTGGCAAAAAGAACAGTTGGACACAAACGGCGCTTTTGGAAGCGCAAATGAAAGAAACAGTATTGGAAGCGCCGGTTTTGCTCTGTGACGCTTTCCATAATTTAGTGGTTGATCTTGGAGAAATCAAAGGTGTGATCCCGAGGGAGGAGGGCGCAATCGGCATTGCCGACGGCACCACCAGAGATATTGCGCTGATTTCACGGGTAGGGAAACCGGTTTGTTTTTGCGTCACGGAACTGACAACAGATGACCAGGGTCGACCGATGGCGCTGCTTTCCCGTAAACGCGCGCAGGAGCGGTGCCGGCAGTATTTGTTTCGTTTTAAGCGGCCGGGGGATATCGTCAACGCCCGGGTGACGCATTTGGAATCCTTCGGTGCGTTTTGCGATATTGGTTGCGGCAATATTGCGTTGCTTCCGATCGACGCTATTTCCATTTCGCGGATCTCACATCCGTGCGACCGCTTTCAGGCAGGCGACGCCATTCGTGTTGTCATTAAAAATATGGCGGAGGACGGCAAAATCACGCTTTCCCATAAAGAACTGCTCGGAACATGGGAGGAAAACGCGGCTCTATTCTCCGCAGGGCAAACGGTCTCGGGGGTGATCCGCAGTGTGGAGGATTACGGCGTTTTTGTCGAACTGACGCCGAATCTCGCGGGATTGGCGGAACCGCGCGGCGGCGCGGCGGTCGGTCAGCAAGCCAGCGTTTATATCAAAAGTATCATTCGCGAAAAAATGAAAATCAAATTGATCATCATTGATAGTTTCGATACCGCGTTGATACCGTCGATTCGCTATTTTTATAAGGGCGATTCGCTCGAAGAATGGAACTATTCGCCGGAAGAATGCCGAAAACGGATTTTTACCAGGTTTTGCGGCTGATATCTTGATTTTTTCCGAATTTACGGTATAATAAGAAGGAAAATGGACGCAAGTCATCGGAGAAAGGAAATCGAATATGTCAGAAGAAAAACAACAAGGCTGTTCGGGTCAGTGCTCTTCCTGCGGGGAAAATTGCCCTTCCCGCGAACCGGAAAGTCTGCTTGTCCCGACCGGTGAATATAACAGCATTCGTCATGTGATCGGTATTGTCAGCGGCAAAGGCGGCGTGGGAAAATCCATGGTCACTTCCATGCTGGCGGTTCTGCTCAAACGCATGGGATACAGCGTCGGTATTTTAGACGCGGATATCACCGGTCCGTCTATCCCGAAAACATTTGGCGTGACCGCACGCGCCATGCAAAACGAAATCGGCATTCTGCCCGTGATCACCAAAACCGGCATTGAACTGATGTCCATCAATTTGATGTTGCAGGAAACCGACGCCCCTGTTTTGTGGCGGGGACCGGTCATCGCCGGCGCGGTCAAACAATTCTGGCAGGATGTGGTATGGGGCGATTTGGACTTTCTCTTGATCGATTGCCCGCCCGGCACAGGCGATGTACCGCTGACGGTCTTTCAGTCCATTCCGTTGGACGGCGTGATCGCGGTCACCACACCGCAGGATCTCGTTTCCCTCATCGTGAAAAAAGCCTATCATATGGCGGAAATGATGAAGGTACCGGTCTTGGGCATGGTGGAGAATATGAGTTATACCGTCTGCCCGGATTGCGGCAAAAAGATTCATTTGTTCGGCACGGGAAGCGAAAAAGTCGCGGAAGAACTGGGCGTTCCGCTTTTGGCGCAGTTGCCGATCGATCCTTCGCTTGCCACGATGGTGGATAACGGCGAATTGGAACGGTTCGACGGAGAAGAACTCCTCGGCGCGGCCGAACGCTTGGCGAAACTCTGTGAGTCGAAGGCAGAATAAAAAATTACAAACCCGGCGGTTGCGTTTTGGAACCGTCGGGTTTTTCTGACTATAAATGTCAAGATAAATACTCTGTGCGACAAATGAAAAATAAAAGAAGCCTCACAGCCCGCCAATGTACTTGACCCCGGCGTAACGTCCGAAAACGCAACGGTGAATGCTTCTATACTGTTACAATGGAAACCAATACGCAAGGCACAGACCGACTGCATGAATGGTCGGACGGTATCAACGCATTCGTTTCCAATAATAGTATACGGACTTCTTCCGAAAATGTCAAGGAAAATACCGATGTGGATTCGACCGCCAACGAAGCAACCGCTCAACCTTCAGCTTCTACCACTGCGGAAACCGCGGGCGAGGAAGAAAATGGGTCGGTATTCCAAGAACCGCCGATCGGCGAAATCTCACAGAAGGATAAAAATGCTCATCTCGATTCCAGCATAAGCGGCAGAGCGCCAAAGACAAGCCGACAATTACATTTGGAACAAGTTGCGGAAAAACTCGGTTTGCGGGTGAGTTGGGACGAATCGGTCGAACGCGGGGAATATAATTTTAAAAGCCGTTCCGTAATCTTAAATCCGAATATGTCAATGGCACATATGTATTATGAAGTTTTTAAGCATGAATTCACCCATTTTTTAGAAACCAAAAAAGAGTATGCCGCTTTTAAAAAGTATCTATTTGAAGAAAGTAATGCTTTCGGAAAATGGGTTGATGATCGTTTGTCTGAAATTGGATTAGAAACCAACGGGAGCCGAACGGAAAAAATCAATAGATTGCAAAACTATTATTATGAGCAATACCGCCATTCGGATCAGATCAGCGAATACATCAAAAAGCAATTCACAACGGATGATGCCGGCATGGAAATGGTGGCCGATTTTGTCGGCAAAGAATTGTTCACAAGGAAAGGTAACATTCAGGAAGGCGCTATTTCAGATGAAACGGGGCTTGATTTGTTATCGGAAATGGCACAGAATAACCGCAATCTTTTGCAAAGAATCATAGATTGGATTAGGGAGAAAATCAACATACTGACCGGCGCCGCACAAAACCGCAGTGTGATAGAAGATTTAAAATATCTTGAAAAACGGTTGGTTCAGGTTTATCAGAGCGCAGATAATAAAAACGCCGCCACAAAGGACGGGGTGAAGTATAGTATTATAAATCTCGATAATGGAAAATCATATGTTCAAGCATCACGAAAAATTATTCACGGTAATAATGTTGCTGAATGGCGTTTACAGATTTCCAATTTCTTTAATAAAGCGTTAGAACATGGACCGATTCAAATTGATACCGTAGAAGGCGATACGCTTACAATATCAAAAGATACTGCAAATAAAGCAAGAGATATAAATGTTACAGAAAATGGAACAACAAGAAAACTTACGAATAAAGAGTTTCTTGTTAAACTTCATGCCGAATCACATATTGATGAACTTGCAGAAATTTCAACTAAAAACAAAAATATACATGTTAAAGATAAAAAGAATCATAATTTCGCAAAAGATGGTTTTACATATAGAACAGTATATTTTCAAGACTTCGATGGTTCTTACTATCGCGTTTCAATTTCTGTAGGAGAAAACAACGGAATATCTACAATATACAATGTAGGTAAAATTAAAGCAAATGACATACCCAACGGAAACATAGTTTCTGCGATTGGCTCAAAGGCCGATATGTCATCTGCTAAATATAGTATACCCACTCCAACCGAAAATGTCAAGGAAAAGCAGTTTGAAATCATCGAAAAATCGAATCCGTTTGATGAAACGCTCGGAAATCATACATGGATTAAGTTAGTTGAGGACATCAAAACATACCGTGAGGCGGTGGAAGAGGATGATGCAACCACACCGGATTATACCGAAGAGGATTTGCAAAAGGCACTTAAAACAGGATATGTCACGGTATACAGTTCTTATCCAATAGAGGATGGTATTTTTGTAACACCTTCAAAAATGGAGGCGCAGAACTATGCCGGTGACGGAGAAGTTTAAAGTAAAAGAGTTGCTCTTGCAGATGTTGCATGGATTGATAGTCTGCAAGGGCAGTATGCGAAAATAACAGAAGAAAGTCAAGAAAAATATTCCGTTGACACCGAGCAGAACACCGAAACGGAACAGGATAATTTTGCGGCGCTATACGAAAAATACCAAAATGGTGAAATCAGCCGGGAAGAATTCAACCGCCGCGCCGGGGAGGAATTCATCGAGCGCGGAGAGTATTTTGTCACTTTTTTACGGGAATGTCATTATTTTTGTGTTGCGAACGGGCGGGAAATATGATATGATACTATCATACATATTTTCAATAGGTTCAATGGGTGTTTTTTCATCGGCTCATGCGTTTTTTGTGTGATGACCGGTACGCAGTAAAAGGAGTGGGCAGGATGACCGATAACCGCGCCATAGGCGTTTTTGATTCCGGACTCGGGGGATTGACCGTGATGCGGTCGATCGCTTCGCGCTTGCCGGGGGAGCGGATCGTCTATTTTGGCGACACCGGGCGTGTGCCTTACGGAAACCGCGGCGAGCGGATCATCCGTCGGTATGCGCAGGACGATGAAAAGTTTTTGCTGAAACAAGAGGTCAAAATGATCGTCGCGGCCTGCGGAACGGTTTCCTCGGTTGCGGCGGATACCGGGAAAACTCTGCCGGTTCCGTTCTTTGAAATGATCACCCACGCCGCGAAAATGGCGGCAACGGTGACCAAAAACAAAAAAATCGGTGTGCTCGGTACCGCCGCCACCATCAACAGCGGCAGCCATAAAAAAGCCATCGCGAAAATCTTGCCGGACGCAAAGGTTACCGCTTGCGCCTGCCCGATGTTTGTTCCTTTTGTGGAAGAGGGTTGGGTCGATCCGCAGGACCCGCTGGTGCAGGGAATTGTTGCACGATATGTGGAACCGCTGATCGCGGCCGGATGCGATACGGTGATTTTGGGCTGTACCCATTATCCGTTGTTGTCCGCCGCCATTAGGCGGGCGTTGCCGGGAGCCGCGCTGATTGATCCCGGCGTTGCAGTCGCCGGCGCGATCGAACAGTATTTGATTGAACATGATTTGCAAAATGCGCAAGGCGACGGCGGATACCGCTTTTTTGTGACCGATCGTACTCAAACGTTTCAAAAAACCGCCTCCGTTCTGTTGGGGGAACAAATTGACGAAGAAAAAGTGACCTTAGTGGAGTGGGAGACTTTATGATCGAAGACGCGATTATCGATATCCGGGGAACGCAGGAAAACGGCGGCGAGGAAAATGTCATCGAATTCAACACCGAAGGACGATTTGGACTCAAAGACGGCAGTTTTTTCATTTCCTATGAAGAAGGGGAGTTATCCGGCCTCGGGGATGTGAAAACCATGTTGTATATCCGTCCCGATCATTCGGTGGTTTTGCAGCGCACCGGCGATTTTCAAAGCCGTATGGCCATCGAGCCGGGGAAGCGGAGTTCCTCCCTTTACCGGACGCCGCACGGCGATATGATGATCAGCGTTTACGGCGAATCGGTCGAGCATGATCTGACGCCGGAGGGCGGCAGTCTTTCCCTGTGTTATACCATTGATTCCAATTTGGAATTGATTAGTCGAAATACTGTAAAAATTTCTGTCAGGAGAGTATCGTAACATGTCTTTGTTGGTAGCAAAAGCGAAGGAACAGGTCAGAAACGTGATTTTAGACGCCGCGAAGGGTTTGGAAGAAGGAATTTCCGCTTCCGATTTGCCGGCGTTTACCGTATCGACTCCTACCGATCGGGCGCACGGGGATTACGCCGTAAACGCCGCGATGGTCTGGGCGAAGACTTTTCGAAAAGCCCCCCGTCAAATTGCGGAAGCGTTGCTTGCGAAAATGGATACTTCGGGGACGTATATTAAATCATGTGAAATTGCCGGCCCTGGATTTATGAATTTCTTTTTATCGGAGGATTATTACGCGGACATTTTGCTGGACGCGGCTGAAAAAGGCGAAGCCTACGGCCGAAGCAACGCGGGTAACGGAAAACGGGTGCTGGTGGAATTCGTTTCCGCGAATCCGACAGGTCCCATGCATATCGGCAACGCGCGCGGCGGCGCTTTGGGCGACTGTTTAGCGGCGGTGTTAGAGGCCGCCGGTTATGAAACCGAGCGGGAATTCTACATCAATGACGCGGGCAACCAAATCAACAAATTCGGTCTGTCGTTGGATCTGCGCTATCAGCAGATTTATCGGGAAGGCATTGAAATGCCGGAAGACTCTTATCACGGCGACGATATTATCGCTCATGCCAAAGCCTTTTCCGAACGGTACGGCGACTCGTATCTTGAAAAATCCGAGGAAGAACGCCGCAGGGCTCTGGTGGATTTCGCGCTTCCCAAAAACATTGAGGGTCTCAAAGAGGATTTGGCGAAATACCGCATTTATTACGATACCTGGTTCAAAGAGAGCACCTTGCACCAAAACGGGGAAACCGCGCGGATTATTTCCCTTTTAAAAGAGAGCGGCTACACCTACGAACAGGAGGGGGCGCTTTGGTTCGCCGCCACCCGGTTCGGTTGCGATAAAGATTTTGTACTGGTGCGTGCCAACGGCGTTCCCACTTACGTCGTGCCGGATATTGCCTATCATTACAATAAACTGGTGGTTCGCGGTTTTGATAAAGCCATCGACGTGTTGGGCGCCGATCATCACGGGTATGTACCCCGCTTAAAAGCGGCGTTGACGGCCCTTGGAATCGACGCCTCCCGATTGGACGCGGTCTTAATGCAAATGGTGCGTCTTGTGCGCGACGGCGAAGTCATCAAGGCTTCCAAACGTTCGGGCAAAGCCATCACGCTGGTCACCTTGTTGGAGGAAGTTCCGATCGACGCGGCACGCTTCTTCTTCAACCTGCGTGAGCCGAACAGTCATTTCGATTTCGATTTGGATTTGGCGGTCAACGAATCCAACAGTAATCCGGTTTATTATGTGCAGTACGCGCACGCGCGGATTTGCAGTATTCTTCGCAATTTAGAGGGAGAAGGTATTCGTCCGAGGGGATGCACCGCCGAAGAACTGAAATTGCTCAAAGAACCTGAAGAACGGGAGTTGACCTTGCATATCGCGGCGTTGACCGATGAAATCATCGCGTCTGCAAATGCGTACGATCCCGCGCGTATGACCCATTATGTCATGGAACTGGCAACAAAGTTTCATAAGTTTTACGCCGCCTGCCGCGTAAAAGGAATCGAGGAACCGCTCATGCAGGCGCGGCTGACTCTCTGCCGGAATACCGCCGCGGTGATTCGTAATGTTTTGACGCTGATGAAAATCACCGCGCCGGAAAAAATGTAAAGGAGAACGCGGAGATGGAAAAGAATAATCTGAACCTTACCATGATCATGGATCTATATGAAATGACCATGTCCAACGGGATTTTTGACGGTGAGTTGCGCGATACGGTCACCTATTTTGATATGTTTTTCCGCCGCATCCCCGATGACGGCGGATACGCGGTCATGGCGGGGCTGGAGCAGTTGATCGAATACATGAACAATCTGCACTTTGAGGAAGACGATATTGCCTATTTAGAGGGTTTACACCTTTTTTCAAAAGAGTTCCTTGATTATTTGCGGGATTTTCGTTTTTCTTGTGATGTTTGGGCGATCCCGGAAGGAACCGTCATTTTCCCGCATGAACCGATCGTGACGGTCAGAGGCCCTGCTATGCAGGCGCTGATGCTGGAAACCATGCTGCTGTTGACCATCAACCATCAATCGCTGATCGCCACTAAAGCCAATCGCATTACCCGTGCGGCGCAGGGAAGACCGGTCATGGAGTTCGGCGCCCGCCGCGCGCATGGTTACGGTGCGGCATATTACGGCGCCCGCGCCGCAATCATCGGCGGCTGTACCGGCACTTCCTGCGTGTTGACCGCCAAAGATTTCGGCGTTCCCGCTTCCGGCACCATGGCTCACAGTTGGGTGCAGTTGTTTGAAGACGAATACACCGCCTTTAAGACTTATGCGGAAAAATATCCCGATAGTTGTCTGCTTTTGGTGGATACCTACAATGTCTTAAAATCGGGGATCCCGAACGCCGTCAAAGTGTTTGACGAAGTTTTGAAACCGCTCGGCAAACGTCCGCTCGGAATCCGCATCGACAGCGGCGATATTACGTATCTCACCAAAAAGGCGCGTAAAATGCTCGATGACGCCGGATACCCGGATTGTAAGATCTGTGTTTCCAATTCTTTGGATGAATACCTGATTCGGGACATGATCTTCCAAGGGGCGCAGGTGGACAGTTACGGCGTGGGCGAACGGCTGATCACCGCTTCCAGTGAAGCGGTTTTCGGAGGTGTTTATAAACTGGCGGNNAAACCCCCGCCAAAATCACCCTGCCGGGCGTTAAAATCCCGTGGCGGCTTTATGACTGCGAGACAGGGAAAGCCATTGCGGATGTGATCGCGTTGGCAGGAGAAAAGATCGATTCGGCGGAACCGTATGAGATTTTTGATCCGGAACACACCTGGAAACGGAAAGTCGTCACAAATTTCGTGGCGAAAAAATTGCAGGTGCCGGTCTTTAAAAACGGCAAACAGGTTTATGAGACCCCCAGCGTCAAGGAGATTTCAAAATACCGCGCCGAACAAATCGATTCCCTGTGGGACGAAGTCACGCGGTTTGAAAATCCGCATACCTATTATGTGGATCTTTCCGAAGATCTTTGGAATTTACGAAATGATCTGATCAATCAGTTAAGGAATGAAAAAGCATGAAAAAACGAATTTTTTGTATCGCGCTTGCGGCGTGGATGATTTTTAGTTTGTCCGCTTGCGGGAAAAACGATCGCAACGCCGGCACGCCGTCGGTGGATTTGGAGTATTACGCCAAGCAGGGAGCGCTTCCGGAATGCCCTTATACGCTCGGAACGGATGTGGAAACTTTAAAATCCGAATTGCAGGCGAGAGAGGCGACCGAGGAGGAGATCGAAAAGGGCGAATTGCCGATCTATGACCTTGCGGAAGGCGAAAAATCGGTACGTATCGATACCGGCGATTTTCTTTATTACTATGAAAAAGAGAAAGAAAGCGAAGGGCTTTCTTATGTAGTCGATTTCGGGACGGCTTACGGTTTTGAGATCGGCACGGTGAGTTTGGAAATACAACAGGCGTTGGCGGCTTACGGCGTCAAGGAAACCGCTTTGACGGAAGAGGAAGTCTTCTTCCTCTACGGTGTTTCCGACGCGACAGGACTCCGCTACACGTTTGATGACGTGACCATCCTGTTTGTTTTTCAGGAAAACATGCTTTGCGCGACTGCGCTTTACAATACCACGAATTGGACTCTGACGGGAGAATAACTATGACAATCAATCAAGCGGATACCCTAATCAAACTGCCGGTTTTGGCGTTGCGTGGGTTGGTAATTTTTCCTTCGGTCGCACTTTCCTTTGATGTCAGCCGAAAGCGTTCGCTTGCCGCTTTGCAGTATGCCATGCAGCACGACCGCATGATTTTTGCGGTCGCACAGAAGGAAGTGTTCGTGGACGAACCGACAAAAGAAGATTTGTATACTGTCGGTTGTGTGGCGAAGGTGCGGCAGGTTTTGAAAATCAGCGATGAGGTTTCCAAAGTGCTGATCGAAGGGGTTTCCCGTGCGCAAATCGGCAATTTTGAAGTCCATAACGGTTGCGCCTTTGTCGAAACCACGGAAATGCCCGACCGTCCTCTTAAAAACCGCCCGGTTTATATCGAATCGGTCATGCGCCGTATCAAGGCGCAGTTTGAAAAGTTTATTTCGGTCATTCACGGCGTTGCGCCCGATGTGGTCATGCGGGTCGCCACTGGGGATGATTTGGGTTTTCTGACCGATTATATCGCTTTTCATGTGCCGGCTCCGTATGACGATAAGCAGTATATTTTAGAGCAAAACAATATCATGACCCGGGCAAAAATTCTGATCGAAATGCTGGATAAGGAACGCGAGATCGCGCAAATTGATCGCAAGATCGGGGAAAAAACCAAAGAAGCCATCGATGAAAATCAGCGGGATTATTATCTGCGCGAGCAAATGAAGATCATCAGCAACGAATTGTACGGCGATGATTTCGCTGACGAAATCGAAGAATATCATATGCGGATTGAGAGTCTTTTAGCGGACGATTCGGTCAAGGAAAAACTCCATAGCGAGGTCAATAAACTGGCAAAAATGCCGCAGGGATCGCATGAAGGGACAGTCGTGCGCGGGTATTTGGATACCTGCCTTGAACTGCCGTGGAGTTTTGAAACCAAGAACCGGATCGATTTGACCCGTTCCGCGAAAATTCTCGATCGGGATATTTCGGGAATGGAAAAAGTCAAAGAACGCATTTTGGAACTGTTGTCGGTTTATCAACTGGCGCCGGATCTCAAAGGGCAGATCATTTGTCTGGTGGGGCCTCCCGGCGTGGGAAAGACTTCCATCGGCAAGACCATCGCGGAATGTATGGGTCGGCGGTTTGCCCGCATTTCCTTAGGCGGCGTGCATGACGAAGCGGAAATTCGCGGTCATCGGAAAACTTATATCGGCGCTATGCCCGGCAAAATTATCAACGCGATCAAAACGGCCGGCAGCGCCAATCCGCTCATGTTGCTTGATGAGGTCGATAAACTGGGCAACGACTACCGCGGCGACCCCTCTTCGGCACTGTTAGAGGTACTGGATCCTGAACAGAATGCGACCTTTGTCGATCACTATATTGAAATTCCCTATGATTTGAGCCGTACGGTCTTTTTAGCGACCGCTAATACGGCGGATACCATTCCCGCGCCGCTTCTTGACCGTATGGAAGTGATCGAACTTTCCGGCTATACGCGGGAGGAAAAATTCCGGATCGCCAAGCGGCATTTGGTTCCGAAACAGATCGAAAGGCACGGTCTTTCCTCAAAAACGCTCCGTTTTGCGGACAGTTCGCTCTATTGTCTGATCGATTTCTATACCCGCGAAGCAGGCGTTCGGAAACTGGAACGCGGTATCGCTTCTCTGTGCCGCAAAGCGGCGAAACGCATTGCCGCGGGGGAGACGAAAAAAATTACCTTGAAAGCCGAAGATGTCGAAACCATGCTTGGCAAAAAGCGATATCGGCCGGAAAGAATTCTCGAACAGAACGAAGTCGGCATCATCAACGGTTTGGCGTGGACGAGCGTCGGCGGCGAGATCATGCAGTTGGAAGTCAGCGTGATGCCCGGAACCGGCAAGGTGGAACTGACCGGATCGCTCGGAAATGTGATGAAGGAATCCGCGATGGCGGCGGTCAGTTTTGTGCGCTCGCACGCCGAAGAATTGGAAATTGATCCTTCGTTTTATAAAAGTCAAGATATCCATATCCACGCGACTGAGGCGGCGGTTCCGAAAGACGGTCCTTCCGCCGGCGTTACCATGACGGTGGGACTGATTTCCGCCCTCTCGAATCTGCCGGTCAAACGGGATGTCGCCATGACCGGTGAAGTGACTATTCGCGGCCGTGTGCTGCCCATCGGCGGCTTGCGTGAAAAATCCATGGCGGCGTATACGGGCGGGGTGAAAACCGTCTTCATTCCGAAAGACAATCTGCCCGATCTCGACGAAGTGGACGAAACCGTCAAGAAACAAGTGGCGTTTATGCCGGTCTCCAATGTGATGGAGATCGTGCGGCAGGCGTTGGTTTACCCGGCAAAACCGGCGGAGTCTCCCGCTATTTTGTATCACGATATGACCGGAAAACCGGCGATCGGTTCTGTGAGGCAGTGATCCATGAATTTTCAAAACGCTACTTTTGAAAAGGCTTTCGGAACCGCCGCGCAACTGGAACCTTCCCATTTGCCGGAAATTTGCTTTTCCGGGCGATCCAATGTCGGAAAATCTTCGCTGATCAACAAACTGCTCGGTCGTAAATCTCTGGCACGGGTCAGCGCCAAACCCGGAAAAACCGTCACCATCAATTTTTATCGGGTGGGCGATGTACGGTTGGTCGATCTGCCGGGTTACGGCTACGCCAAAGTGCCGTTTGCCGAAAAAAGCCGTTGGTCGGAACTGATGGAGGCGTATTTCCAATCGGATCGCGCTATTCGTCATGTGTTCCAACTGGTGGATATTCGCCATCCGGTCACCCCTTTTGACCGTTCTATGCTGGAATTTTTAAAAGCGTCGGGGATCCCTTATACCGTCGTGCTCACCAAGGCAGATAAACTGAACCGCACCGAGAAAGGGGAACGCTTGACGGCGGTCATGCAGGAACTGGGGGAATTGGCTGAGAATACGCAGGTGATTCCGTTTTCTGTCAAAGAAAACGAGGCGACGGAACGTTTGCGTGACATCATCAGACGGGAAACGGATTTTTGTTGACACATAAGGGGAAAACTGTTATAATAGTGGTGTAAAAGGCGTAGAGGAAGAAAAGTATGTATGTTTCGGGCGCTCAGAGAGCCGACGTTGCTGTGAGTTCGGTCGTCCCGCATACGGAAGAACCCTTCGGAGCCGCGAACTGAACGAGAAATCTATTAGGGGAGCCGTCCGGGCGCGTTAAGCCTGTTCAACACGGTTGAAAAGTGACCTCTTGCAGGTAAATTAGGTGGCACCGCGGATAGCGTCTATTCGTCCTAATGGTTTTGGGATGGAGACGCTATTTTTTTATGGGGAGTTTATGGAAATGAAACACACGGATATTGCTGATATTTTTGAAGACAGCGCCTATAAAGGCAAACAGGTAACGGTTTGCGGCTGGGTCCGCACGTCGAGAGATTCCAAAAATATGGCGTTTTTGGAATTGAACGACGGTACTTCCTTCCGGCATTTGCAAATCGTCATCAACAAAGCCGATTTCGAGGAACTTACGCCCTTTTTAAAACTGGGAACGGCTGTCAAAGTCACAGGCAAATTGGTCGATTCTGCCGTGGCGGTCGATTCGGTGGAAATCAACGCCGCTTCTTTGGAAGTCTTAGGGGAATGTCCGGCGGATTATCCTCTTCAAAAGAAACGCCATACACTGGAGTATTTACGCACCATTCCGCATTTGCGGGTGCGCACCAACACCTTTAACGCGGTATTGCGGGTTCGCTCGGTGGTTTCCGCCGCCGTGCATGAGTTTTTCCAGGCGCGCCGCTATGTATATGTGCATACGCCGCTCATCACCGCCAGTGATTGCGAGGGCGCAGGTGAAATGTTTAAAGTCACCACCATCGGGTACAGCAACGCCTACAAGAATGAAGACGAGTATTATGCCGACGATTTCTTCGGCAAACGGGCGGCGCTGAGCGTTTCCGGTCAGTTGGAAGGGGAAACCGCCGCGATGGCAATGGGAAAAATCTACACCTTCGGGCCGAGTTTCCGCGCCGAAAAGAGCAACACGCCCCGTCATGTCGCAGAGTTCTGGCATGTGGAACCGGAAGTGGCGTTTGCCGAACTGCCGGATATTATTGAGATTGCGGAAGATTTGATTAAATATCTCATCCGCGCTGTGCTTGAACGTTGCCCTGAGGAACTCAAATTCTTTGACGCGCGTTTTGAAAAGGGATTGATCGAAAAACTGAAATCGGTGGCGGAACATGATTTTGCCGTCATGACGTATACCGAGGCCATTGAACGCCTACAGGCGTCCGGGCAAAAATTTCAGTATCCCGTGGAATGGGGCGCGGATCTGATGACCGAACACGAACGCTATATTGCCGAAGTGATTTGTCAAAAGCCGGTCTTTTTGACCGATTATCCCAAACAAATCAAATCGTTTTATATGAAGCAGAATCCGGACGGAAAAACCGTTGCCGCCACCGATTTGCTGGTGCCGGGCGTCGGAGAAATTATTGGATGCAGCGAACGGGAAGCCGATTATGATAAACTGATCGCCGCCATGAAGGAACGCGGCATGGCATTGGAAGAATATGAACAATACATTGCTCTGCGCCGTTTCGGTTCGGTGCCTCACAGCGGTTTCGGCTTAGGGCTGGAACGGATGATCATGTATGTGACGGGAATGGCAAACATCCGCGATGTGATCTTGTATCCCCGCACGGTCGGAAGCATTTCGTGAGGAGTGGTCAATCATGGCAAAGTATCAATCAATTTTAACGGAATTTGAAACCCAACAGGCCATTGCTTTTGTAAAAGAGGTTTTTGCCGCTCAGTTATGCGATTCGTTGAATCTTTCCCGTGTCACGGCGCCGTTGTTTGTTAAACGCGGCAACGGCATTAACGACGATCTGAACGGCGTGGAACGCCCGGTGGATTTCGATATTAAAGAAACCGGGGAAATTGCCGAGGTGGTGCATAGTCTGGCAAAGTGGAAACGGATGGCGCTGATGCGTTTCGGATTTCCCGTGCACACAGGACTTTATACCGATATGAACGCCATCCGGCGGGATGAAATCTGTGATAATATCCATTCGATTTATGTCGATCAATGGGATTGGGAAAAGGTCATCACAGCCAAAGACCGCAACGAAGAGTATCTGAAAGAGACGGTACGCAGTATTTACGGGGCGATTTGCCGCACGGCCGACGCGGTCGCCGAAAGATTTCCGCAGTTGGCACTGGATCTGCCGACCCAAATTCAATTTATTACCACTTTGGAGTTGGAGGAACAGTATCCGGCGTTGACCCCCAAAGAGCGTGAAAACGCGGTTGCGCGTGAGTACGGCGCGGTCTTCATCATGAAGATCGGCGGAAAATTGCGCAACGGGGAAAAGCACGACGGTCGCGCTCCCGATTATGACGACTGGGATCTCAACGGTGATATCGTGGTTTACAATCCCGTCATCGATCGTGCGTTTGAACTTTCTTCCATGGGGATCCGCGTAGACCGGGAAAGCCTTTTGCGGCAATTACGAGCCGAAAACGCCGAAGACCGCCTGCAATTTGAATTTCATAAACTCTTGCTGGAAGGCGCTCTCCCGCTGACGGTCGGCGGCGGGATCGGGCAGTCCCGTCTTTGTATGTATCTTCTCAAAAAGGCGCATATCGGAGAAGTTCAGGTGTCTGTCTGGCCGCAAAGAGAACGTGACAAATGTGAACGTCAAGGGATTCATCTCATGTGATCTTTCCGCGAAAGGGAGGGTGTTATGAAGAACCTCACAGGACCGCTTAAGCGGCACAAGTTCGATGATATCAAACACACGATCCGGCAACTGGAATCCTTTTTGGAAATCATTATTCTCTCTTTGGTCTATTACGCTGTTTGGCGGAATACCTATGTCGGCAGCGTCTTTATTCCGTATCGTACCAACGGGCAATATCTGTTGATGTCGGTTTACGGTTTACTCGCTTTCATTCTGTTTCGCTATTGCGACAGTTTTCAGTTTGGCCATTTAAAACTGCTGGATGTTATGGTTTCCCAGATGATTTCCGTTATACTGGTCAATATCATCACTTATTTTCAGTTGTGTCTGATGGCAAACGCCATGATCACACCGCTTCCGCTCTTGTTGCTGACGCTGATCGACGCCGTGATCGCTTTGGCCTGTTCGGCTTCTTTTTCCGCGATTTACCATCGGCTTTATGTTCCGAAAAATATGCTGATGATTTTCGGCAACCGGGATTCCATTACGCTGAAATTCAAGATGGACGAGCGGTCGGATAAATACCGCATCAAAAAAATGCTTTCTGCGGACATTGGTCTTGAAGCCATTTGCAAGGAAATTCCTTCCTATGACGCGGTGGTTTTAAACGATATTCCCGCGCAGATCCGCAATGATATTCTGAAGTTTTGTTATCAAAACGGAATTCGCACCTATTTGACCCCGAAGTTGACCGATATCATGGTACAGGGCGCTTCGGATATGAACCTTTTTGATACGCCGCTTTTGTTGGTGCGCGGTCGCGGTTTCACGCTGATGCAAGCCCTGATCAAGAGGGGATTGGATCTTGTTGTTTGTACGGTGATGCTGATCTTGCTGTCACCGGTCATGGCCTTGGTGGCGCTGGTCATCAAACTGGAAGACGGCGGAACGATCTTTTTCCGGCAGGAACGGGTCACCAAAGACGAAAAGCGTTTTGAAATTTTGAAATTCCGCAGCATGGTGGAAGGCGCTGAAAAGAAAGGCGAGGTCATTCCCGCACGCGGGGGCGATCCGCGCATTACCAAGGTGGGAAGATTTATCCGTGCCTCCCGTTTGGACGAATTGCCGCAGTTGATCAACATCCTCAGGGGGGAAATGTCCTTTGTCGGACCCCGTCCCGAACGGGTCGAGCATGTGGTAAAGTTTTCGAAACAGATTCCGGAATTTCCTTTCAGGCACAAAGTCAAAGCGGGATTGACCGGCTTTGCGCAGATTTACGGAAAATATAACACCACGCCTTATGATAAACTGCGTTTGGATTTAATGTATATTGAAAACTATTCTTTGCTTTTGGATTTTAAACTGGTTTTAATGACTTTTCAGATCCTTTTTCGACCGGAATCAACCGAAGGATTTGAAAAGGTTGAGGAACTGGAAAAACAAAGGGATCAAGTGATTCAAGAATTGGACGAATTTGAGAATCATGCTGAATAAATGAGGGGTTTTATGAAAGAGAAGTATTATTCCTTACTTTACGATTTTGTGATTGCCGCGTTTTCGCTCTTTCTCTCTTTTTTGATCGAAAATGCTGTCTCTTTTTCAGATCGTAATTTTTTGGTATCAATTTGCCTGTGGCCGTTTCTGGTGATCATCTCCTTTTATGTTTTCAAGATTTACAGTATTCTGTGGCGTTTTTCGCGTTTTTTTGAAATGGCTCGCCTTTTGTTTGCGATTATGGTGGCGTTGATCGCGTTCTTTATTTCCCAAAAAGCCGTTTTCAACACACGCTATAGTTTTTCCGTTTATTTGATCACGTTTTTCCTGACCGCTTTTTTCGCGGTTGGTTTCCGCGCTGTCTTAAAAGCGAGTTTGAATTACTTCGGGACTTTAAAAGACGCTGAAAAACAAAATCGACAGAACGAACTTTCAGGCAATATTATGATCATCGGCGGCGGAAATGCCAGCAGTATGATCATCAACGAAATCTTCGACCATACGCCGCTTTCCCGCGGGAAAATCAAATGTGTCATTGATGACGATCCTCAAAAACAAGGCAATTACATCGCCGGGATCCGGATCGTCGGCGGTCGGGATAAGATCATCGAATCCGCGCAAAAATATGATATTGATACCATCTTGTTTGCTATTCCCAGTTGCAGCAATAAGCAAAAATCCGAAATACTGAATATTTGCCAGCAAACCGACTGCGAACTGAAAATCATTCCTTCTATCTACGAAATCGTGAACGGAAACCTGCAATCTCTCACCTCTAAGATCCGAAAGGTGGAAATTGAGGATTTGCTCGGCCGTGAACCGATCGACCTGCAAGTCGGCAAGGTCATGGACTATGTGGCCGGTCGAGTGGTGTTGGTCACGGGAGGCGGCGGCACCATCGGAAGCGAACTCTGCCGTCAAATTGCCGCACATCATCCCAAACAGTTGATCATCTTTGATATTTATGAGAACAACGCCTATGATATTCAAAACGAATTGCGCCATCAGCATCCGGCGTTGGATCTGGTGACGCTGATCGGTTCGGTGCGGGACAGCAAACGGCTGGATTGCGTTTTTGCCAAATACCACCCGCAAATCATTTATCACGCGGCGGCGCACAAGCATGTGCCGCTCATGGAAGACAGCCCCAATGAGACCATCAAAAACAACGTGATCGGCACCTTGAAGACCGCCCGGTGCGCGGATCAATACGGCGCTGAAAAATTTGTCTTGATTTCGACTGATAAAGCGGTCAATCCGACCAACATCATGGGTGCTTCCAAGCGGATGTGCGAAATGGTCGTGCAGACCTATAACAATCGTTCTAAAACCGAATTTGTCGCAGTGCGGTTTGGCAATGTGCTGGGAAGCAACGGCAGCGTGATCCCGCTCTTCAAAAAGCAAATCAAAGAGGGCGGTCCTGTGACCGTGACCGATCCGGACATCATTCGTTATTTTATGACCATTCCCGAAGCGGTGACGTTGGTTTTGCAGGCGGGCGCCACCGCCAAAGGCGGCGAGATCTTTGTGCTGGATATGGGAAAACCGGTCAAGATCCTAACCTTGGCGGAGAATTTGATCAAACTTTCGGGACTGACGCCCTACAAAGATATCAAGATCGAATTCATCGGTTTGCGTCCGGGCGAAAAACTGTACGAAGAAATGTTGATGGCGGAAGAAGGTTTGCAGGAAACGGAAAATAAATTGATCCATATCGGCAAACCGATCGAATTTGATGAAGAAGAGTTTTTAAATGATCTGGAAAAACTGTATACTTCCATGTACGATGAATCCATTGATATCCGCGCGATTGTGAAAAAAATCGTACCGACATACCATTATCGAAACCTGTAAACAGCAAAAAGCCTGCCGTTCACCGACGACAGGCTTTTTTGATGACATCATTTTTGAGCGATTGTGCTTTACGGCATGGCGAAGGGATCGTGTTCGGCGGGTTCCTTTAAATATGCGGTGATACTTTGCCCGGTTTTATTCTTAAAAGCCGTACGAAAATACGCTGTATCACTGAATCCGCAACGCAAAGCGATCTCGGTCTGAGAAAAATAATTGGTCTCTAAGAGGGTTTTGGCATACTGGATCCGTAAGGAATCTAAGTATTGTTTGGGAGAGGTTCCGTATAAACGCTTAAACTCCCGCCGGAACAACGCAACGCTCACGCAGGCGCGCTCCGCTAATTTTGCGACGGATAAAGAAGAGTCTGAGAGGTTTTGACGAATATATTCGGCAGATTCGATCATGCGGTTGTCCTTTTGGTTGGAAGAAAACCCGAAATCTTGATTCATCATGGCAAAGATTTCATAGATCACCGCGCATATGCGATGATGATTTCCCGCCATATTCTGATTGCGGAGTTCCAACGCTTTTTGAAATAGAGCAAGATAGGGCGCCATCTGCCGGGGTTTAAAAATTTCGATTTCCTCCATCACAAAATCCAGCATTTGAAAATGAATGGCAAGGATCATTTCTTCCGAAGCGTCGCGGGTATAGGACAAGCCTTCGGGAATGATGCAGATACTTCCCGGCGAAAACGTTACGCTTTTACCGGAAAAGGTGTATTTTCCCGGTGTTTTCAAGCGCAGGGAAATGGCGGAAAATTTGCGTTTTGGCATATAAAACCGCCCTTGCTTTTGATGAAAATCCAGAACGTCGACTACGGAAATCGCCATTTTTTCAGGAAGCATACGGTTCACCTCTTCAAAAGTATAGCACAAAACTGTAGCGAAAATCAAGTGTTTCATAGCGAAATTTTGGTTGATATGTATCGAAAATCAAGTATAATGAAGAAAAAAGGAAGAGGGCATGCAAGGTGGAATTGATAAAACAATTAGAATCCCTTCGGGTGGTACCGGTCATTAAAATCGATCGTGCGCAAGACGCTTTGCCGTTGGCGCAAGCGCTGAAAAATGGAGGCCTTTGTGCGGCGGAAATTACATTCCGTACGGACGCGGCTGAAGAGGCCATTCGTTTGATTGCCCGCGATTATCCTGATTTTCTGATTATTGCGGGGACGGTTTTGACGATCGAGCAAGCCGATGCGGCGATCGCGGCGGGGGCTTCGGCAATCGTAAGTCCGGGAACCAATCCGACGGTTGTCAAACACTGTTTGGAGAAGGGCTATCCGGTGATCCCGGGCGTTTGCACTCCCAGTGAAGTGGAAATGAATTTATCTTTGGGACTCCATTATTTGAAGTTCTTCCCCGCGGAGGCGGCAGGCGGAGTAAAGATGATCAATGCTATGGCCGCGCCTTATACCAAAGTTAAATTTATGCCGACCGGCGGAATCAACGCGGGAAATATCGGCAGTTATTTAAGCAGTAAAGCGGTTTTTGCCTGCGGAGGCAGTTGGATGGTGCCGGGTGACAAAAT
>LXOW01245020.1_pt1 | contig 24125 bp, 10 predicted proteins | sample 1368591 | NCBI WGS metagenome assembly LXOW01 (sample SAMN04884650, study PRJNA319009) | bovine gut metagenome | isolation source: Cow rumen | host: Bos taurus | place: Italy: Legnaro (PD) | collected 2014-07-09
TATGTATGTTTGCAAACTTTTTTGAAACATCAATAAAAACAAAAAAACAAATTATGGAATCACAAGATCTTCTCCACCCGAATGCTGATGAAAATCAGAATCAAGAGGTGAACTCTGGCGCTTCTATGGAAGGCCAAACTGTGGATAACACAGATGCAAATTTAACTGCTGAACCAGCAACTACTGCTCCTGCGGTAGAGGAAGAACCAGCCCCTGTGGCAGAAGAAGCCGCATCGGTTGTTGAATCGGAACCACAAACGGTGTCCGAAATGATGAATGAAATTGAGAACACTCAAGCACCTGTTAGCGAGACTGATGAGGATGCCGAAAATGAAGCCAGTACAGAAACTATGGAGGATGTTGAAAAAGAATATGAGGGCTTCGATTTCGACCAGACTGTGGGAGAATTGGAACGCGTAACTTCCGATTTGGAATACGACAGCATGAAAATGCATGTCAGTGTTCTAAAGGCCAAAGGTCTGGAACTCCTTAAGGTTGCCAAAAAGGCACTTTATGAAAAGTTTATTGAGGATGGTGGCAACAAGGAGGATTTTGTGTCCGAACCATCTGAACTGGAAAAAAGATTCAATGCGGCTTTACAGGTGTTCAAAGATAAGAAAGCCAGTTTCTTGGAAAAAATCGAGAAGGAGAAACAAAAAAATCTTGAGGACAAGAAAGGCATTATTGAAGGCTTGAGAGAATTGGTGGAGAACGAAACCAATTTGAAGGTGCTGAATGATAAGTTCAAGGAATTACAGGACAAATGGAAAGAGATTGGTCCGGTACCTCAAAGCGAATCGAATAACTTGTGGCAGAATTATCATTTCTATGTTGAGAAATTCTTTGATATTCGTCGTATCAACAAGGAATTGCGCTCGCTCGACCTGAAGAAAAATTTGGAACAGAAAATCAAATTGTGCGAAACAGCTGAATCACTTTTGCTTCAAGATTCTGTCAATCAGTCGTTCAAGGCTTTGCAGCAATTGCATGAGGAATGGAAGGAAATCGGTCCTGTTCCTGAAGACAAGAAAGACGAAATTTGGGAAAGATTCAAGAATGCCTCAGACAAGATCAACCAGTCGAGAAGAGAGTATTATGATAAACTGTTTGAAGAACAACAAAACAATTACAACGCTAAGGTTGTGTTGTGTGAGCAAGCCGAAGAACTTACCACTGGCAAAAATGTTGACAGTGTAAAGGAAAACAATGAAATTGCTGACAAACTGACTGAACTATTGAAAATGTGGAAGACTATCGGCCCAGCCCCCGTCAAATTGAATGATGAAGTCTGGGAGCGTTTTAAATCCACATTAGACAAATTCTTTACTGCCAAGAAGGAATATTTCCAGCAGGTGAAGGAAGAACAAATGCAAAACTACAATCAGAAACTGAATCTGGCCATTCAGGCAGAGGATATTTCGGCGCGTACTGATTGGAAAAACGCCACAGATGAAATTCTTAACCTGCAACAAGAATGGAAAAACATAGGCACTGTTCCTCGTAAGTATTCTGAACAGGTTTGGAAGCGTTTCAGANNTTGGATAAGAGATTCGCCGAGCTTAAACTCAGTACGGAGGATGTGCGTAGAAGCTCTTTCAAGAACCGCATTGACAATATTATGAATGATCCGAACGCTAACCGTCTTCTGGATAAGGAAAAGAAGTTCTTGACCACAAAGTTGCAACAACTGAAGGATGATATCAACTTGTGGGAGAATAATTTGGGCTTTTTCGCCAATTCAAAGAATGCTGATTTGCTGAAGCAAGAATTCACTAAAAAAGTGGAAAATGCCAAGAAGGAAGTGAAGGAATTGGAGTACAAAATCAAAATGATGAATGCTCCCAAGAAGGAAGAAACCCCAAAGACAGAAGAACCGGTTGCGGAGAATCAGCCTGAGGCCTAATGCACAATAAGTGAAAAGTCCAAGAACTAAGAGTTAAGAATCAGTGACTGACAATAGTTTCATCCTTAATTCTTAGTTCTTTTTAGTTTTATCTGATACTATGGAAACTTTGGATGTTAGAATAGACAAGTGGTTGTGGATGGTACGTTTGTTCAAGACGCGTTCTATGGCAACGGATGCATGTAATGCCGGAAAGGTGAAAATGAACGGTGTCAATGTTAAGCCTTCTAAAACCGTCAAAAGTGACGAATGTTTTCATGTGCGTATTGGGCAATTGGAAAAGGTTGTACGAGTTATATCCAGTCCCAAAAGTCGAGTTGGTGCCGCATTGGTGCCACAATATTATACAGATTTGACTTCTCCCGATGAATACGAACGGGTGAAACAACTGCATACTAAATTTGAATATAGGGATCACGGTGTGGGGCGTCCCACCAAACGAGATCGTCGTCAGATTGACTATCTGAAAGATTATTATCACGAAGAATAATGCATAAATAGAAAAGAATGAAAATAGTGAGTTATTACTGTAAGTTATTGTGTGTGACAGTCATGATGGTTCTTTGGAGCGGATGGCTGAGCGCACAGGAAGTTTGCGATACCACGTTATGGGTGACCTGTTGTAGCAGCGAACTGCCCTATCAGTATCAGGGGCAGTCATTTTCGCAAAGTGGTTCGTATGAGGTGCATCTGACATCCACAAGTGGTTGCGACAGTGTGGTGCATCTGAATCTGGAAGTGATAACTCCCAATCTTGTCGTTACGGGCGACCTTTCTTTTTGCGAGGGGCAAAGCACGACGCTGACAGCATCAGGAGGACAGTCGTATGAGTGGAGAAAATCAATTGGACCACAAACTTGGTTTCCAGCGTTCTCATTTAATGCTGAAGTGGTATTGACGGATGGTGGAACTTATAAGGTGACAGCAACTGATTCATACGGGTGTACTGTTTCCCAGCAGTTTGTTGTAACCAAGAAGAATCTTCCGAATGTGTCTATTTCTTACATTTCCAATGAAGTGTGTGAGGGTACAAGTGTGTTGTTGAGCGCCAATTGGTCGCAGGGATACAGCTATTTGTGGAGCACTGGCTCTACAGACAGACAGATTAGTGTCAACACAAGTGGAACATATTTCCTTCAGGTAACAGCTAATGGATGTTCGGCGTCTGACTCTGTGATTGTCACTGTAAATCCAAAACCAGATATTAGTTTCTTGGGGCAAGATCAGCTTTGTCAGGGAGATACGGTTACGTTGTATGCGGTATCATCTTCCGCAGTCTCATATTCTTGGAATACAGGTGCGACAGATAGCGCTATTCGTGTATATGAAAGTGGTATTTATTCGGTAACCGTACAAAATGTTTTTGGGTGTGAGAAAGAGGATTCCGTTGTGGTATGGGCGCAACAATATCCCAATGTAACTATCATTGGTCCATCCACCGCATGTGAGGGCTCTGAGGTTATCCTAACCGCATTTGGAACGGCAGCAGGATATTTATGGTCAACGGGTGATACAACCGCCCAACTTGTCATTCATCCCACGTCGGGTGGTTCTTATCAGGTGACTGGCTATACTGCTGATCATGTTTGTTCGGCATCGGCTACTACATTCGTATTTGTAAATGAGATATATGATACCATCATTGAGGTGTCACTTTGTAGCAACGAGTTGCCATTTGTGTATAACGGAGTGTCTTATACGCAAAGTGGCACGTATGATATTCACTTGACTACAATTCATGGTTGTGACAGTACCGTGCATCTGAATCTAATAGTGTTGGAGAGTCCGATTCTCTCAATTAGTGGAGACTCGTTGATTTGTCATGGTTCATCGACTTTGCTGTATGCCAACAGTAACACGGCTTTTTTGTGGAATACCGGTGAGACATATTCTCCTATTATTGTCAGCGATACGGGTTGGTATGTGTTGTCTGCAACAGCGTCAAATGGCTGTCGGTCGGCTGACTCAATGCATGTGGCTTATAGACCGGATATGGGTTTGACGGTTACTGGTGAACGTTCATTCTGTGAAGGTCAGAGTACAACGCTTACCGCGTCAGGGGGACAATTATATGTATGGGAAATAGATATACCAGGTTATGGACGATATCCGTTCGAATATGCTGCGGAGGTGACGCTATATGAAGGTGGAATCTATTTTGTTACAGCGACTGATGTGTATGGTTGTACGTCATCCCAGCAACTTAATATTATCAAGAAAAATTTGCCAAATGCATCTATTTACACCTATGACTATGACCACATGGTTTGTGAGGGAACAGGAATACAGTTAAGCGCAATCTGGTCGCAAGATTATAGCTATTTATGGAGCACTGGCTCAACGGCTTCACAGATTACCGTATATTCACCAGACATTTATGTGTTGCAGGTTACCGCAGATGGTTGTACTGCAGTTGACTCTATCAACATAAGCATGTATCCACTTCCATCTGTCTCATTTTCAGGTGACACAATTATCTGTCGCTACCATCATGCCACGGTATATGCCTCTGCATCCGATGCTGTCAGCTATTTGTGGAGCACAGGGGATACTGTAGATCATATTGACATTAATACTGTGGTGAATACTTCATCATATTGGGTGAATGTGGAAAATAGTCATGGTTGTGTCAAAAGAGATACGGTGTTGGTAAAGGTGGAAGATACTCCTCAGGTTGATATTGTGGGGCCTGACTCAATCTGTGATGGTGGCTCCGTTACATTGGTGGCTTCTGGTGGGGTGCAATATTTGTGGGATAACGACAGTACAACAGCTGAACGCACTATTTACGAACCGGGTACATATTTTGTGACTATTACTACTGCAGGCGGTTGCTGGGCAGGGGCACAGAAAAGCGTTTATCATATTGATGCTCCTGATATAAGGATAGTGGGGCGTGATCACATTTGTGCCGGGGATTCTGTTCGGTTGACCATTCCGGGATTAGAAAGTTGTGTGTGGTTTGACGGATCTACTGACAGCACTATTACCATTCATGAGGCGGGTGTTTATTGGGTTGAAGGCTGGAATGAATACGGCTGTTTTGTGAGAGATACAATAGAGGTTGTGGCAGCGACATCTCCCACGGTTCAGATTATGGGGAATCCAAGTGGTTGTGTGAACAATGTGAATATGTTGACGGCTGTTTCGTCTTCGGCGGTATCTTATTTGTGGAATACAGGAGACACTACTCTTCAGATACAGGCATTGGAAACAGGTTTATATTCGGTTTGGGTAAGTGATAGCAATGCTTGCCATGCATCTGCATCTTTTTCTTTTGAGATGAAGCCTTCACCGACATGTACTATTGAGGGAGATACCGAATTATGTAGTGGCGATACCACCACGCTTACTGCCTCGGGTGGTCTATCATACTTTTGGTCAACAGGTGACACAAGTGCGTCAATCCGTGTGGCTCCTGCCACTACATGCAACTATTCTTTGGTGATTGCAGATTCCAATGGCTGTACTGCATCTGCTAATGTGCAGGTGGTAGTGCAAGCTGCGACACCTATTGTTATCAGTGGTCTGGAAGATTTCTGCGAGGGCGATTCTGTCTTATTGGTGGCGGAAACCAACGGTAATTTGATGTGGTCAACTGGCCAGTATGGGGACAGTATTTGGGTGTATGAGACTGGTGATTATCTGGTTTGGTCGATAGATTCCGATGCTTGTCAGAAATCTTCCACGAAACATGTGGAGAAACATTTGTCTCCTGAAGTGCAGATTGAGGGTGCCTCGTCTTTGTGTATGGGTGACACTTCATTTTTATATGCCTCCACGCAGGTCCCGGTCAGCTACCAGTGGTCCACAGGCTCTTCGGAAAGTTCTATTCTGGTTGTTTCCACAAATGTTTATGGAGTCTCGGTAACAGATATGTATGGTTGCACCAATTATGCATCAAAATTAGTAATGGCTTATTCTTCTCCGACAGTTGTTATCAATGGTCCATCAAGTATTTGTTATGGAGAAAGTGCCATTTTGAGTGTGGGTGGTGCCGCTGTTCATTACCAATGGTCAACGGGTGATACGACTCCAATGATAACTGTTAATCCATTATATACAACCACATATTATGTCGTTGCATATAATTCCAACGGTTGTTCCTCTACCGCTTATTATTCTTTGGCAGTGAATCCGGTGCCCATGGTGACAATTACTGGTGATACAGCTATATGTGAGGGAGAAACAACTATATTGACAAGTTCTAATGCCAGTTCATTTCTTTGGTCTAATGGAGCCACAAGTAGGAGCATAAGCGTTTCTGACGAAGGCGTCTATTCTGTGGTGGTAACCAATTCGATGGGTTGCACCAACAGTGTTTCGACTCATGTTCAGGTGTTTAATCGTCCAAATTTGATGATTTTGGGAGATACCACATTATGTCAGGGCGGACATACCGAATTGTTGGCCATTGGAGGTGATAGCTATTTGTGGAGCAATGGAGCAACAACACCAAATATTGTAGTTGCCCCAGATCAAAACACGAGTTATTCTGTTCAAGCCTCCAATGGAGCATGTGTGTCAGAAATGACACGTCAGATAATTGTTAAGGAAAGACCAGACGCTGTGATTATTGCTCCGGATGGTATCTGTACTGGCGCATCTGCAATTATGACAGCGCAGGGAGGACAGGCTTATTTATGGAGTACTGGCCAGACTGCGGCTCAGATAGAAGTTCAATCGAGCGGCATTTATCAGTTGGTTGCGTTCTCGTCTAACGGATGTACAGATACTGTAAGTCATATTTTGTCATTGTATCCCACTCCTCAGTTGACTATATTTGGCGACACTGCTTTGTGTCAAGGAGAACAGGGGGTGTTGACAGCTACAGGATTAGGAACGTTTTTGTGGAGTACTGGTGACACGACCCCCTCTATTGAGGTTACAGCCTCCGCATATTATCATGTACAGTTGACCGATTTCAACGGGTGTGTTGCTTATGCCAATAGGTATGTGTCTGCTATTGCGTCACCAACCATTGTTATTTATGGTGTCAATGATATATGTGAGAACGATACTACAAATCTTACCGTTTTTTGTACAAATACAGCTTCTTTTATATGGAATACAGGCGAAAGCAGTAATACCATAACGGTTAGTCCGTCGGGAACCACAACCTACTCTGTGACGGCAGTCTCGGCGGATAATTGTATTGCTCAACAAAATCATACTATAACGGTGCATCCAAGCTATTTCGCTGATTTTTGGGCGGAAATATGTGTGGGACAATCATATTCGGGTCAAGGATTCAATATTCCATTGCAGAATGAGTCCGGCGAGTTTGACTATGTATATACTTTGCAAACGGCATACGGATGTGACAGTGTCAGAATCCTTCACCTGACGGTAAATCCCCTCCCTGTAATTACAGGTGTTATTTCAGGAAATACTCAGCCAACATCAGTAGGTAATTATGTATATATGATAGAACCAGTGGAAAACGCAACGTCATACGAGTGGATTCTTTCTAATCCAAATTGGAATATTTCTTATAACCAGACGGTTGCTCAAGTGTCGGTATTGTCTCCAGGTACCGCTTCTTTGTCTGTTTATGCTTTGAATGAGTGTGGGCAGTCATTGCCAGTATCAACTCAGATAACATTTGGGACAGGGATCAATGGAATTGATATGTATAGTGTTCGGGTCTTTCCTAATCCCACACAGGGTATTACCAACATACAATGCATGATGTCTGATGGACTGATATTCGACGGTGATGTCCAGTTGCTGGATATGTATGGTACGTTGCTGGGTGTGTGGAAACTGAGTGGGGAAAATATGAAATTGGATATGTCTCAATATGCTGCTGGTGTTTATTTGTTGAAATTACGTAATACTCTAAATTCCACCGAGAGCATCGTGAAAGTGGTAAAAGAGTAATCTAATCTGACGGTTGTATAAACATGCTTATTCCGCTAGTAAGCGTGCATTCCACCCATCCAGAAGTTTACTCCGAAATAAGTGGTAAGCAGCAGCAGGAAGGCGATAATGACGATAGTGTGATACAGCCAGTCGTGCTTTTCTGTGGCAGGAATCACCCCTGGAAGGGCAGCGCAGTAGCCGATAAGCGTGATGAGTGCCCATGTTTCCTTGGGATCCCAGCTCCAATACTGTCCCCAGCTTATATTGGCCCAGACGGCGCCAATCATGATACCTATGGCTAGAAATACTACCCCGAGAATACAAAATATTTGACTTAAATCTTTGATTTTTAGTTTTTCATATTTTTCTTTCTGAAAGATTAATAGAAAGATGCTGATGAGGGCCAACACAAACGTGAAAATTAAAAAACAATAGGAACTCATAATGATTGCTACATGCAAGATTAACCATGGAGAAATCAGCACCGGCATGAGCGGGGAGAAACTGGTTTCCCCCATCATCGTGGCCGCTAGGGTGATAAATGCAGATGCGATGAGCGAGGGTAGGGCGAAGAATATGTTTTTTTGACTGATGACCAAACCGATAAGAAGCACTCCTGCCGAGACCAGCAATAGGGTGTCGAAAAGTCCACTAAAGGGGTTGTGCCCTGAAAGATAGCAACGCATGCCAATGTCAGTTGTGGTAAGCAAAAAGCATAAGAGCAGAAATGACAGGTAGCAGTGCTTTACCCATAGTGAGTCAACAGCCGTAATGGAGAAGACAAGCATTATCAGAGACAATAGCATCTCTATGAGGAAGATTTTTCTTTCAGGTCTGATTTGATTGTATAATATTTCAGTTTGTTCTTTTTGCCGATTAATACTTCCTGGGGTGCATCTTTTTTCTTGAAATGTGGCTATGGAATTGATTATCTGAATATTTTGCTGTTGGTTTTCTTCAATAATGGATTGCCGCAGCCAGTCTAAAATATGAGCAATGAAGAGCGTGTCGCCGTTGTCCGCTTCTTTTAAGTCATCTTCTGGTGCCAGCCAAAGGTTCTGTTGTGGGAAGAGTTTTAGGGTGGGTTTAGGTTGGTCTGGCCATTTCTCGGGGAACAGATAGATTGCTGTAACAAGCTGTACCGGAGTATATCCGTCAGGAAGTTTTCCTTTGGGGAATGCAACTTTGCAATAGTCTCGGGCGTAGCTGTCGAAGGGGGCGATGCGACCGTGATGATAGACTGATAGTCGGCCGAAAGACTCCGATTCTTCAGTTGATAATTGACAGTTGATAGTTGATAATTGATAATTGACAGTTGACAATTGATAGTTAGAATCTGAATTTTTAATTTTGAATTCTGAATTCTGAATTTCTGTTTCTGACCCCTGACCCCTGACTCCTGTAACCTGATTACTGACCCCTGACTCCTGTGCGGAGGCTGGTGTTGTGGAAAGTAATAGGATGGCGACAGAGAGTGCTCTCAACAGACGGCGGAAGGCCCCTTCACGACGAAGTATCAGCCCTATCATCGACAGTAACAGTAAGGTGAAACCACTGTAAGCCAGTGCGGTTCCCCAGGGGTCGTAGCGGACCAGCAAAACGCTTCCTTTCAGGTTTTGGTCATAGTCCTCCTGAAAAATGCGATAGTGCCGATACTTCATGATTTTGTTCATTGAAATACGAGATTTTGTTTCTTGCTTTCCGTCAATTACAGTAACATAGCTAATATAATCCTTGATGGTGTGGGTGCCCACGTAATAGTCCACGTTGAATTTATCCAGCCGGATGATGAACGGTAATTCTGTACTGGCGGNNCGCTCCATTCGTGTTAAATCGATGCAAAAGTACACATAATTCTTGAATCGTTTAACAGTTGATGAAAAATCGGCACATTGTCTCATTGGCACCTTAAATTTATGTTTTTATTTGCACATTAACTAATATTTCAAATTGAAATTTTTCGTATCTTTGCACCTTTCAAAAATTCGATATATTATATTATTCACATTAATAATAAAGCAATTGAAAATGAGTAAAGTAAAGTACGTTTACACCTTTGGCGGAAAAACCGCAGAAGGCAAAGCCGACATGAAAAATTTGTTGGGTGGCAAGGGTGCCAACCTCGCCGAGATGTGTTTATTGGGACTGCCTGTACCTGCAGGTCTGACCATCACCACTGAATGCTGCACCGCCTATTATGGCAACAACTGCCAGCTTCCTGAAGGTCTGATGGATGAGGTTTGGGCAGGTATGAGCAAGATGGAAAGCATTATGGGTATGAAATACGATGATCCCGAAAACCCTCTCCTGGTTTCCTGCCGTTCTGGTGCCCGCAGCTCCATGCCTGGCATGATGGATACCGTACTGAATATCGGTTTGAGTTCTAAAACTCTTCCTGGTCTGATTAAGAAAACAAACAATCCTCGTTTTGTATATGACTCCTATCGTCGTCTGATCATGATGTATGCTGATGTAGTGATGGAGAAGGCTGAAGGTATTGAACCTGCTGACGGCAAAGGAATCCGCAAACAGTTGGATGATATGCTGGACGAATTCAAAGAAAGCAGAGGCTATAAGAGTGATACTGAAATCACCGCTGATGAATTGTTGAAACTGGCCAATGATTTCAAATTGAAGATTAAAGAAGTTCTGGATACTGATTTCCCTGATGACGCAAAAGCTCAGTTGGAAGGTGGTATCAAGGCTGTTTTCAAGAGCTGGAATGGAAAGAAAGCCATCTCTTACCGTCGTATTGAAGGTATTCCCGATGACTGGGGTACCGCTGTCAACGTACAGACCATGGTGTTCGGTAACATGGGCGATACTTCTGCTACAGGTGTGGCTTTCACCCGAAATCCCGCAACTGGTGACAATCAGTTCTATGGCGAATGGCTGATTAACGCTCAGGGTGAGGATGTTGTCGCTGGTATTCGTACTCCCAATCCTTTGAACGATGACACCAAGAACGAGCAGAATAAGCACATGCATTCTATGCAGGAGTTGATGCCCGAAACTTATAAGGAACTTTGCGAAATTCGTGAAATCTTGGAAAAGAACTACCATGATATGTTGGATATCGAGTTCACTATCCAGGATGGCAAATTATATATGCTGCAGTGCCGCGTTGGTAAACGTACTGGTGTGGCCGCTTTGACTATGGCTCTTGATATGTTACACGAAGGCCTGATTGACGACAAGGAGGTTGTAATGCGTCTTACTCCTGCACAATTGGATGAACTTTTGCATCCGATTTTGGATACAGCAGACGAGAAGAAACACGATGTTATCGCTAAAGGTCTGCCCGCAGGCCCTGGTGGAGCTGTAGGAATCATAGCTCTTGATAGCAATATGGCGAAAAAATATGCCGATAATAAGGTGAAAAACATCTTGGTAAGAGAGGAAACTAATCCTGAAGATGTGGAAGGCATGCGTGCTGCTACTGGTATTTTGACTGCTCGTGGTGGTATGACTTCTCACGCTGCATTGGTTGCACGTGGTTGGGGAAAATGCTGTATCGTCGGTTGTGATGCTGTCCATATCGATATGAATGCCCGTACAGTAACTATTGCTGGCAAAACTTTCAAGGAAGGCGATTTGTTGAGTTTGAATGGTTCTAAGGGCTGGGTATATGCAGAAGAAGTGAAGATGATTGATGCAACAGAGAATTCGTTGTTCAAAGAGTTCATGAAGTTGGTTGACAAATACCGCACTATGGGTGTCCGCACAAATGCTGACAACCCCGATGATGCTCAGAATGCTGTGAACTTCGGTGCCGAAGGTATTGGTTTGTTCCGTATTGAGCACATGTTCTATGGCAATAACAGCGAGAAACCGCTGGCCAAACTGCGCAATATGATTCTGACCAACACTACCGAAGACCGTATTGCCGCTCTGAAGGAACTGGAACCTTATATCCGTGAAAGTGCAAAAGGTACCTTGAAAGTGCTGGATGGCAAACCGCTGACTTTCCGTTTGATGGATCCTCCATTGCATGAATTCGTTCCCAAAACCAACGAGAAAGCAAAAATCGAAGCTTTGGCCAAAGAACGTGGCATGAGCGAAGAGGAATTGGTGAAACGTATCGAGGCATTGCACGAAGTGAACCCGATGATGGGTCTCCGTGGTGTTCGTCTGGGTATTGTTTATCCCGAAATCACTGAAACTCAGTTCCGCGCTTTGTTCCAGGCTACCGCTGAATTGATGAAGGAAGGCCACGATCCCCGTTTGGAAATCATGGTTCCCCTCACCATCAATGTGAAGGAGCTGGAGCACCAGAAAGCTATCGCCAACCGCGTGAAAGCTGAAATCGAGGCTAAGTTCGGTGTTACCATCAACTATCTCTTCGGTACCATGATCGAGATTCCGAGAGCTACCCTCGTGGCTGACAAGATTGCCCAGGTGGCAGAATTCTTCTCCTTCGGTACCAACGACTTGACCCAGATGACCTTTGGCTTCAGCCGTGACGATGTGAACGCTATCGTTCATACCTATATTAATGAAAAGGTTATCCCCGCTGACCCGTTCAACACTTTGGATCAGGAAGGCGTTGGCCAGTTGGTGAAATTAGGCGTGGAACGTGGTCGCAGCACCCGTGCTAACCTGAAGTGCGGTGTTTGCGGTGAGCACGGTGGTGATCCCGCTTCTGTAGAGTTCTTCTACAAAGCTGGTATGACCTACGTGTCCTGCTCTCCGTTCCGTGTTCCTGTAGCCCGCTTGGCTGCCGCTCAGGCTGCTATCAAGAATGCCTAATTGAGAATCAAATATTTCTNNGCTATCAAGAATGCCTAATTTTTAGGAAAAAACATATTCTGAAAAAAAAGTGACCGTAACTGGTCACTTTTTTTTATGCCTGCCGCTATCGTTGGCCTTTGTTTTCGCAAAACAAAATCAGTCAAATTTTTACCTTTGGGCTTTTTTAACTTTAAATTGTTGAAAAATATTTGTGTGTTCAATTATTATTGTTATCTTTGCCGAATGTATTTTTTGTTTTGAGAAAAAAATTGTCTTATGAGAAAATATATACTTTTCGTATCGTTTTTACTGATATGCCTAAGCATTCAAGCACAGACGATGGTGTTTGTCTCTTCTTCCGCTACCGATGACACTGGTAACGGTTCCACCTGGGAAACTGCTAAACAAACCATATCCGCGGCATTGACGGTGGCCGGAAGCAACGGCATCGTGTGTATCAAGGCCGGTGATTATGCCATTACCGAGGAGCTGATGATACCTGAGGGGGTGACGGTGAAGGGTGGCTATCAGCAGATTTCGGAGGGAACCGACACCATGCTGCGCAGACTGCCGGGCGTGAACATGCACTGGACTGACAATGCCTGGTGTACTATCATTACGGGAAAAGGCGACCACCGCATTGCTACGGTGAATGGTGTGCTGGACGGCTGCGTGGTGCGCAACGGCTATAGCAGCACCATTGGTGGCGGACTGCTGATTGATGGTGGTGTGGCACGATATTGTGTCATCAAGGAGTGCGACGCCATTGACGATGACGACTACAACGGCGAGGGCGGTGGCGCCTATATTCGCAACAATGGTGTGCTGATCAACAGCATCGTTACCGAGTGCCGCGCTGACAATGGAGTGGGGGTGACCGGTGAAGACGGAAGCCTCATCAACAATACCATCACCCGCAATGCGCCTATTGGCTGTGGCTACGTGATTGACTACGACGGCAACTATTACGATGCGGTGCTTATCGGCAAGCAATGCTGGATGAAGCAGAATCTGCGTACCACCCACTATGCCGATGGCAATTCCATTCCCTTGGCGACTTCTAACCAGTCATATCCCTGCTACTATGAAAATACAAATTTGAACATTTCGGAATATGGTCTCCATTACAATTGGTATGCCGCCATGAAAAATGGGGCGAGTAGCAACACCAATCCCAGTGGGGTACAGGGTATCTGTCCCGATGGTTGGCATCTGCCTTCAAATGCAGAGTTTAATGAACTGGTTACCTACGTCAATAGTCAGCCTCGTTTTCTTTGTGATAACGTGGGGGGATATAACGGCAGAGCGTTGGCGTCAAAAATAGGATGGTATCAATATAACTATAGTTGTGATGTGGGAGCTAATTATGGTTCATATTTAAGTTCAACCAAAAATGCTACCCGTTTTACTTTGATGCCAAGTGGATACTATAATAATGGATTTAGCAGCACAACTAATAGTGGTTATATATGGACTTCCACGCAGTATAATGGCAATGATGCTTACGGACGTTATATGGATTATTCTTCAAGAGGTTTGAATAATTCATATCATTACAAACACTATGGTTTTTCGGTGCGTTGTGTACGGGATCCTGAACTTGCCAGCACGGAAGGCCAGACGGTGCCGGTGGTCACCACGGCAGCGGTGGCCAATGTGTCGGCTAACTCGGCTACTTGTGGCGGTAATGTTACCGCGGACGGAGGCTCGGTGGTGACGGCTCGAGGTGTGTGCTGGAGCACTACGGAGAACCCTACCGTTAATGACAGCCACACGACCGATGGTAGCGGTGTGGGTAACTTTAACAGCGCCATTACAGGCTTGACCGCTAATACTACCTATTATGTGAGGGCATACGCCACCAACGCCATAGGTACAGCCTACGGTGAGAGTGTCAGCATTACAACAGGCGGGCAGCCTTGTCCTGGTGCCCCCACAGTTACCGATGTTGATGGCAATACATACGCCACCGTACAGATTGGACAGCAGTGCTGGATGAAGGAAAACCTTCGCACCAAACACTATAGCGGTGGCGGCAATGTGGATTTCAAGTATCCTAACAATACTCCAGCCACTCAATCCACTTACGGTTTGCTCTATAATTGGGCAACGGTGATGAACGGAGCCCTTCCTTCCAACGGCAATCCTTCTTACGTGACGGGTATCTGTCCTAACGGATGGCATGTGCCCAGCCAGTCGGAGTGGGATCAATTGCGCTCTTATGTGGGAAGTCTGAGCACCTGTCGTTGTGACAACAATGCCAACTATGTTGCCAAGGCTCTTGCCGCAACCAACGGGTGGTCTAATTACAATTATAGCAGTTGTTATCCGGGATACAACCAAACGATTAACAACGCCACTGGCTTTTCTGCCATGCCTGCAGGGTTTTTCCGGACGGATACCTATTATGAATTTTCTGTATCTAATTGTTTTTGGTCAACTACACAGTATAATAACGAAAGGGCTTATAGGAGGAATATTAACTATAATAGTTCTGAATTGGGTTCACTTGAGGAATACAAGGACTTCTATTTCTCGGTGCGTTGCGTGAAAGACTAACATTCAGTTATCAATTAACAATTAACAATGAACAATGAATAGATTTGTGCGATTTATAACCATGTTGATGCTGGCAGGGAGCTGTATGGCTGGTCTGGCGCAAAATATATATGTGGATGCAGCGAGGGAGGACGACAGTGGAGCAGGCTATTCGTGGGCGACGGCTAAGAAGACCCTTGCGGCGGGCATTGCGGCGGCAGGGGCCAATGGTACGGTCTTTGTCAAAGCAGGCCAGTATGACATTAATGCTGAACTTACCATTCCTGCCGGAAAGATAGTGATGGGTGGCTATGCGCCTTCTTCAACGGGTACCGATACCTCGAAACGCAACCTTCCGGGTGCAAACTTCCATTGGACCGACGCCAATTGGTGTACCATCATTACGGGTGCCGGCAACCATCGTATCGCTACGGTGAATGGTCAGTTCGACGGTTGTGTGCTTCGCCATGGCTTTACCAACGTTCATGGTGGAGGGGTGTTGATTGACGGCAACAATGCAGTGGTGCGTTACTGTGTTATCAAAGAGTGTGATGCCATCACAGAGGATGATACTCCCGCAGAGGGAGGGGGAGCCTACGTGCAGAACGGCGGCACCTTGCTCAACTGTGTGGTTACTGATTGCCGTGGTGACAAGGGCTCAGGCGTGGCCGGTGGCAACGGTTTCCTCATCAGCAATACCATCACCCGTAATCGTCCTACCGACTGTGGCGTAGTGGCAGACTATGACGGCAATCTTTATCAGACCGTAGTGATTGGCGAGCAATGCTGGATGCGCGAAAATCTCCGTACCCGTCATTTTTCTGATGGTACTGCTATTGAAGAAATCACATCGGGAAATACTACTTCCACCACTACTCCATACTTTTACAGAAACTATCAGACATCGGAGGATTATGCCATAGTTTATACCTGGAGTGGCTATCTCTACAATTGGCCTGCGGTGATGCATGGGGCTGCTTCATCGAATGCTAATCCGAGTGGAGTTCAGGGTATCTGCCCTGTTGGTTGGCATGTGCCGAGTATCAGCGAGTGGAATCAGATGATAAATTATGTAAGAAGTGATTCTCGTTATTGGTGTAACAATGATAGCCGTTATTATATCAAATCGTTAGCGGCCAAGACAGAATGGAATGTCTATAACAATACTTGTTACATAGGAGGGGAGATGTCTTCCAATAATGCAACACTTTTTAGTGCTTATCCAGCGGGCCATTTTGAGGGATCTTATTCTCAGATGAAAAATTATGCAGACATTTGGTCATCGACGGAAACGGGCAATAATGCTTACTACAAGTATATTGGTTATAGTATGAGAGAAGGAGTGGGAGAAGGCAATTTTTATAAGGGCTATGGCCTTTCTGTTCGTTGCGTGAAAGATATTTAGGATATAGGAAATAGTGAAAGAAATTGATATATAGATACATAATAAATATGAAAAACATATTTCTTGAACAGTCCCGAAGGGACAAAGATTTGAGAAGCTCACACAAGGCGTCAGCCGTCATGTGGGGTGTGGCGCAGAGATGCCTGATGGTTGTACTGGTGGCGTTGTGCACAATACAGCTGCAGGCGCAGGTATTTGTTTCGGCATCGGCGTCGAATGATGATGGCGATGGTTTGTCGTGGGAAACAGCCAAGCAGACCATTCCGGCAGCCTTGGCTTTGCTGGTGGACAGTGCTTCGGGTACAGGTAGTGGCGACATCTTTGTGAAGGTCGGTCAGTATGCCACCACCGCTGAGATGGTGATTCCTGCCGGTGTGAGTTTGCGGGGCGGCTACAAGGCCGACTCGTATGGCACTGATACCAGCCAGCACCGCTTTCCAGGGGTGAACAGCCATTGGACCGATGCCACGTATTGCACCATCATTTCCGGAGCGGGCAACCACCGTATTGCGCGAGTGAGCGGCTTGATGAGCGGCTGTGTGGTGCGCAACGGCTTCACCGACGGCTTTGGCGGAGGCTTGTTGATTGACGGTGGTACTACCAGCCATTGTGTGATTAAGGAATGTGATGCTATTGATGCGCTGGATGGTAACGCACAAGGTGGCGGTGTCTATTTGCGCAATAACGCGTACTTGCTCAACTGTGTGGTCACCGACAATCGTGCTGACGATGGGGCCGCGGTGGCCGGCAGTGGCTCTACACTCATCAACAATACCATCACCAACAACCATCCCATTGGCTGCGGTCCGGTGATGGACTATGATGGCAATATCTATCAAACAGTGGTCATCGGTGAGCAGTGCTGGATGCGCGAGAACCTGCGTACTACTCACTATCGTGACGGTGTTTTCATTCCGTTACACGAGAACGGTACCGACACATATGGTCCTTTTCGCTTGAATGGCTATGACAGTTATTTAACCGCTGCAATGCTCGAGAAATTTGGTTATCTCTATACGGGCTTGGTGGTTAAAGGACTTGCTCCTTCCACCAGTAATGGTATTTATAATATGCCTGTCACAGATTGGGATACCATCACTACTTGTGGTATCAATATTTGTGATAATGGAGGTGAGAATGGTAACTATGCCAATAACTGCCACGGATACCTTGTGGTTCGTCCTGGACAGGAGGGACAGATGATGTCGCTGATTGGCTCGTACGAAACAGAGTCTTGCTGTGATAAAATCTATGTTTATGACGGTATAGGTACGGATAATGTCTTGTTGGGGACGTTTAGCGGTACGGGTATTATCAGTGTTTCATCCACTGTGGGGCCACTCACCATCCACTTTCATTCTGATGGCGGATCGCAGTACTCGGGCTTCAAACTAGAGGCTAAGTGCGGTGCGGATTCCCTCCATCAAATCTGCCCCGAAGGTTGGCATGTGCCTACTGATGCTGAATGGACTCAGATGACCAATTATGTGGGTACCCAACCGAGATTCCGCTGCGATAACAATACTTCTTATATTGCCAAGTCACTGTCTTCCAAAACCGACTGGAATAACTATTACTACTATTGCAATGTAGGTTACCAACCAGCGAGAAATAATGCCACTTGGTTCACTGCCTATCCATCAGGATATGCCAGAAGGACTTCCACGAACTACGAATATAATAGTTACAGATCATACGCTGGCTGGTGGTCTTCCACTATGCAGAATAGCAACAACATTTGGTTGCGGGAATATAATAACTCCAGTGATGCTGTGACTCGCCAAAACCATGGGCTCATGGAGTACTCCTATGCCATACGTTGCATTAAGGATAATTAATATATGGAATGATAGATGTCAGAGAAAAAATAGAAATAAAATAAAACAATAATAATATGAACAAGAGAAACTTACTTTGGACCATAGTTTTATTGCTTGGATGGGGGATGAGTGCACAGGCGCAGACCCATCTCTTTGCGACACCGGAAGGTACGGGTGCTGCCAATGGTTTGGACTGGGAGAATGCCTCCACCTTGACTGATGCGCTCATCAACGCAAATAACAATACCATCATCCATCTGAAAGTGGGTGAATACTTGCTGACTTCGGAAATCATCATCCCGACGGGAGTGACGGTTATCGGTGGTTACGAGCAGTCCAGCGCAGGTTCTGATATCACTCACAAACTTGCCCCAGGATACAACAGCAACTGGATTAATCCCACGATGTGCTCCATATTGTCGGGCGACTATACCCATCGTATAGCTACGGTGCAAGGCAGGATGGAAAGCTGTGTGGTGCGCTATGGTCGTACTACGGGCAACGGTGCAGGTGTGCTGGTTGACGGAGGAATCGTCACCCATTGTGTGCTGATGAACAATATGGCCTACAATACGGCGGAAACCAGTCAGGCCAAGGGTGGCGGAGCTTACGTGCAGAACAATGGTCAGCTGCTCAACAGCGTGGTGTGCTACAACCGTGCCGACAATGGTTTCGGTGTGGCGGGAACTACTGGCAATGTGGTCAACAACACGGTGACTCAAAACTACGGTACCAACTGCGGTACTGTGGCCGACTATGACGGCAATGTCTATAAAACTGTAGTGATTGGCGACCAGTGCTGGATGCGTCAGAACCTTCGCACCAAGCACTATAGCGATGGTACGGAGATTGTTCAGGGTACGTCAAACACGGATGATCCTCGCTATTACAATCCCGGTACATCTGAAGTGGAAACCCAAATTTATGGTTTGTTGTACAACCGTGCGGCCGCATGGCGCAACAATACCGGTTCGGCCACCAACCCGAGTGGCTTGCAGGGCGTTTGCCCCGAAGGTTGGCATGTGCCTTCTGCCTTGGAGTTTGACCAGATGGTTTCCTTCCTGAAATATGATGCCATCAACATCTGCGGCAATAATGCTGATTATCTGGCGAAAGCCTTGGCTTCTAAAGAACACTGGGTTACTTCGGAGCAGTCCTGCGCAGTCGGTAATGACTTGAGCTCCAATAATGTTACCCTCTTTACTGCGGAGCCCGCTGGTATATATGACGGCAATTTCTATGACCTATACAACTATAGCTGGTGGATGACCTCCACGCGGAATGAGGGGAATTCAGGCTATCAGTACGTACGCTATATGCGTAACTCGGAACGTACACTCAATTCAACCGAGAGATACCGTACTCACGGATTGTCTGTTCGTTGTGTGAAGGATGAGGAATAAAGTATATAGTATAAAGTATATAGTATAAAGTATATAGTTTATAGTAGATAGTTGATAGTTTTTTAATTCTTAATTCATCTTGTACTTTACCTGTATCGAATGAAAAAACGCCTGTTGTTGTACTTTTTCCTGCTGTTCTCTTTCCTGAGCGGAAGGGCGCAGTCGGGCTACGCCCTCCTGATGGAGGACGGTGGCTCGCTGTCGGTGTGCAACAACGTGGTCGTCAACAACGGTGGCGGACAGTCAAACGTCACTTCCACTTACAACCTCTTGGGACATTACCCGCTCTTCGCCCATTCCTACTCCGATTTCCATATCGTGCGGCCAGAACTGGTCTTCAATCTGGGTGACAACTCATGCGCTACCTGGCTCTACGACATGATGGGCATGTTCCGTAAATACAACGACACGGTGGATTTGGGAGCCTACGAGTATCCCCATCTGGTCAATTTCACGGTGTTCCAGGATTATGAGGGCACATTGAATATCTGCAACAATATTATTATCAATAACTACAGTGGTGAGAACCTGAATGTGACCAATACGGGCACTAACTATCTCACCGATGGGTCGGGGGTATTCCTCAACGACTATTACGGTTTCCGTCCGAAGTTGGAGAGTGCGGTGGTGAATGCAGGTGACAACAGTTGTGTGACCGTGACAAGCGATCTTAAAGGTGATGTGCGTGTGCAGCACGAAACGGTGGATATTGGCGCGTTTGAGTGCCACTATGGCGATGAATATTTCCCCGTATGGCAGGAATCAAGCGGAACCCTTAGTTTCTGTAACAACATCATTATCAATAACCATGCGGATACCAACGTCAATGCTACGCTGTCGCAATACAACTATGTGACGAATTCCGAGCTTGTTTTCCTCCATGACTATTCCAATTTCAACACGCAACGTAATAGCGTGACGGTGAATGCAGGTGATAACAGTTGTGCCACTTCCATGACGGAAGACCTTAACGGTGACGAGCGTGTGTCTAATCACACGGTGGATATGGGTGCCTTTGAACTGCGTTGGGACAGATTCTATTTCCCTGTTTACCAAGAGAATGGGGGTGACCTGCACATCTGCAACAATATCATCATGAACAACCACCTCGACACGAATGTCAATGTGGCGGTGGAGGGCAACAACTTCGTGACCAACGGAGCGGATATTTTTATGCAAACCTATATCAATTTCCGTCCGAAGCGTCAGATTCCAACTCTGGATGCGGGTGATAACAGCTGTGCGGTGGGTATTGACTATGACTTGGCAGATGAAGAACGTGTGCTGAACGGTATCGTTGATATTGGCGCTTACGAGTATCGTGCGCCGGAGGTCAACTATCCTTTCTATAAGGAAGGCAACGGCGATATGCATATTTGCAACAACATCATTATATACAACTATGCTGATTCGAATATTAACGTGGCGACGGAAGCCACCAACTTGGTGACGGATGTGCCCAATGTGTTCATGTTTGAACGCACATTGTTTATGCTGTCGGACAGCAGCGTGGCTATTGATGCGGGTTCCAATACTTGTGCAGAGGGCATCACTTCAGATTTGTGTGGAAACGAACGTATCGTGAACGAAGTGGTTGACAAGGGTGCTTACGAGCGTTTCTTCTGGCCGAGAGCTTTCGGTGTGTATCAAGAGGAAGAGGGAACGCTGACTTTCTGCAACAACATCTTCATCAACAACCACTCAGCGGATAGTAATGTGAATGTGCCTCCTGTGGATTATAACCTGGTGAAAGACAATGACTATGTGTTTGCCGACAAATACAGGAACTTTAAGTTGCTGAACGGTTCGGTGGCGGTGGATGCAGGTTTTAATACTTGCTGCAGTTCATGGGAGAATGACTTGACGGACACCGCTCGTGTAATGCACGAGGTGGTCGATCTGGGTGCTTTTGAGTTGGTGGTGGATGTGCAGCGGGCTATTGTCTTTCAGGATTCCGGTTCTACTTTGACACTGTGCAACAATGTGATCATACTGAACTCTCCGTATGCCCCCAATGTCAACTTTACGCCTGTACCCACCAGCAACATCGTCAACGATTTGGTGGAGGTGTTCCGTGACGAGCGCTACGACTTCCGTCTCTTGCAGCATTCCGATGCGGTGGATGCCGGTGATAATGGTTGTAACGGACTGCCCACCGATTTGGATACGGTGCAGCGTATTTCCAATGGCCGTATTGACATTGGTGCCTTCGAGATTCCATACGAATACAACTACGCCGGTGGCGGCGGAGGTGGCGGAGGTGGTGGCTCCGGTGGAGGCGGAGGCTGGGGTGGCGGTGGCTACATGGTTCCCGACCACAACGCCCATGTGTACGAAAGGAATTCAGCAACCCTGTATCTGTGCAATAACATTATCATCAACAACCCATTTGCAGCCAATACCAATACTGAATATGGCCTGGATACAGTGTATTGCAACTTGATAAAAGATACAAATCGTGTATTCCGCGATCCACTCTACGATTTCCGCTTGATAGAAGTCTCTATTGCGGTGAACCATGGACGGAATGATTGTACTGAAGATCTTGTTACAAAAGATATTGCTAAGAAGCCCCGTATCCTACAGGATACCATCGATATTGGAGCCTTTGAGTTTGTGCCTTTCCCGCGCTATGTGGCGGTACACCAGCAGGATGACTATCAGATGGAGGTGTGCAACAACATCATTATCAATAACAGGGAGGTATTCAGCGTCAATGACATGAGCACTCCTGGCAATAATATTTTGATTGACAACGACCAGGTGTTCAGAAACAATGAACAGAACTTTATGCCGCGCGAGACCAGTGCGGCCATCAATAGGGGCGAGAATATTTGTAATGACCTTGCTACGGATATCAGGGATGGGGTTCGTATTTATGCGGATACCATCGATATCGGTGCCTTCGAAATCAGCCATTTCTCTGACTCCGACCTTTATGTAATATGGCAGAAAGATGGTTATACCCTTAATCTCTGCAACAATATTATTATCAATAACAATGGTGTGAATCCGGTAAGCGATATGACGGTGTCGTCGTACAACCTGCTGGTGGATCACGACGATGTGTTCAAGGACAATGAGACGGACTATACACCGCGCGAGAATTCCATCGTGATTAATGTTGGTAGCAATATTTGCTGTCCGTTGACATTGGATATTGCAGAAGAAGGACGTATATTCGAAGACACTATTGATTTGGGAGCCTACGAGCAGGGTGTCTCACTGCTGGATACCGCTTTTGTGGTATTGCAGAAGCCTGGACATGAACTGATTATCTGCAACAACATCATCGTCAACAACTCGATAACGATCGTTACCAATGTGCCCGTGGTGGACGACCACAACCTCTTTACTGATGACGGCGGGCTCTTCGTGGATGCGTCGTTCAACTATACCCCAAGACCCAATTCCGCTGCGGTGAATGCGGGTAATAACGGTTGTTGTCAGTTGACAGCCGATATTTGTGAGAAAATCCGTATTTATGAAGAGATTATTGATATCGGTGCAATTGAGCCGAGTCTGATCTATGACACCACCATAGCACTTAATGGTATCGATGACGAAGGTGTGGCTGCAGATTTGACTTTGTGTAACAATATCATCATCAATAATAAATATTCCAAAAACCTGAACATCCTCAATGTGCCTGCCAACAATATTGTGACGGACAATGATACCCTATTTGTGGATAAGTTGTACAATTACCGCCTGCGTCCCAACTCGATAGCGATTAACCATGGTAATAATGATTGCGTTTCATGGGGTGCGGATGAGGAGGATAATATTCGTATTCATGAGGAAATTGTGGATATTGGTGCTTATGAGCAATACATAGACAATCCAATTTTCACTGCAGTTTTGAGTAATGATACTGATGCGTTGGTACTGTGTAACAATATTATTATCAATAATACTTATACACAGAATGTCAATTTTGATAATGTCCCTGACAACAACATTGTGGTGGATGATGCATCGCTGTTCATTGACCCGAAGTACAACTATACACCGAAGAGCAACTCGGTGGCGGTGAATCAGGGCAGCAACGATTGCGCGACATGGGCGAGGGATATCAGCACGAAAGGCCGTGTTTTTGCAGAGATTATTGATATCGGTGCCTACGAGGTGACGGTGGAAACACCGATTGACTTGTTTGCGGTGAACGGTACTGACGATGGTACAGGTGGCGGCGGCTCTGGTTCGGGAGGTGGTTCCGGCTCCGGAGGATCTGGCGGTTCTGGCGGTTCTGGTTCAGGCACTGGTGGCGGCGGAGATGACCCGGGCACCGGAGGCAGTGATGATCCTGGTACTGGTGGAGGTGATGACCCTGGCACCGGTGGAGGAGGTGATAATCCCGGCACTGGAGGCGGTGGTGATGATCCTGGTACTGGAGGCGGTGGTGATGATCCTGGTACTGGAGGAGGAGATGACCCTGGCACTGGTGGTGGTGATGATCC
>LXOW01062180.1_pt1 | contig 24077 bp, 5 predicted proteins | sample 1368591 | NCBI WGS metagenome assembly LXOW01 (sample SAMN04884650, study PRJNA319009) | bovine gut metagenome | isolation source: Cow rumen | host: Bos taurus | place: Italy: Legnaro (PD) | collected 2014-07-09
CAATACAAGCGCGAGTTCGTCAAGCCGTTCAACTTGAGGCAAGGGCCGCTTTACCGCATGGAAATCGTCACGACCGAGCAATGGGTTTACCTTTTGCACGATGTGCATCACCTCGTCTTCGACGGTGGCTCTTTCGACCTGTTCATGAACCAGTTGTGCGACTTGATGAACGGCAAGGAGATTGAAGCTGAGGCCTATAGTTACGCNNGTCATCGGCAGGTTGGATTTCGATGCGGTGGAGCGTTTCTGCCGTCAGCACAACCTCTCGCCAGCACACCTCACTTTGGCAGCGACATTCTACGCACTTTCGCGCTTCACCAACAACGAGCAACTCTGCATCACCACCCTCAGCAACGGACGTTCCGACCTTCGCATCAGCAACACCATCGGTATGTTTGTCAACACATTGGCATTGAGTGCAGAGATTGGCGAACAAAGCTTGATGGAGTTCCTGAACGAGACCAGCAAAAATTTCGACGAGACTTTGCGGCACGAATACTATCCCTTCGCACAAATTGCCAACGACTACGACCTCTCGGCTGAAATCATGTTTGCCTACCAAGTGGGTGTGGTCAGCAATTATGTTTGCAAAGGTCAAACGCTTGAGGTTGAGAACCTTGAGTTGGATGTACCGAAGTTCCGCATCGCTTTCTACATCATTAATGACGAAACGGGAACGCCTTGTGTCTGTGTTCAATACGACAACGGTCGCTACAGCCGCGACCTGATGCAGCATCTGGCCAATTCCGTGTGCAATGCGGCGGATACATTTATCCGTCAGCCGGAGATGAAGTTGCAGCAAGTGTCGCTGTTGGATGCCCAACAGACAGAGATACTCGACAGTTTCAACCAGACCGAGGTGCCATACGACAACACCCAAACCATCGTTTCGCTGTTCCGTCGTCAAGTGGAATTGACACCCGACAACATGGCGGTGGTGTATCACGACAACAAATACACCTACCGCGAGGTGGATGACATCACGGAGCGCATGGCAGCCTATCTCGTTGCGAAAGGTCTTGGAAAAGAGGATGTTGTCTCGATTCTCATTCCGCGTTGTGAATGGATGCCCATTGCAGCACTCGGTGTGCTGAAAGCCGGTTGCGCCTATCAGCCCTTAGACCCAAGTTATCCCGCCGAGCGTCTGAATTTCATGATCAAGGACGCCTCCGCCAAACTGCTCATCGCCGATGAATCATTGCGCGATATCGTGAACGAATACGAAGGCGACGTGCTGTTGACGAAAGATATCAAGCAGTTGCCGGCCGTCAGCCAGCCTGTCAATGTCACCGTCAATCCATCCGACTTGTTCATCCTGCTTTACACCTCTGGATCAACGGGTTTGCCAAAAGGTTGCCAGCTGGAGCATTTCAACCTGGTGGCTTTCTGCCATTGGTACCAACGCCGTTTTGAACTCAAGGCCGAGCACCATGTTTCATGTTACGCCAGTTATGGCTTCGACTGCTGCATGATGGACCTCTACCCTGCCCTGACCTGCGGTGCCTGTGTCTATATCATCGGTAACGATATCCGTCTGACCCTGCCCGAGGTGAACGATTACTTCAACGAGAACCATATCACTCACTCGTTCATGACCACGCAGGTCGCTTACCAGTTTGCCACCAACATGGACAACCACTCGCTGCTGCACTTGATTGCAGCGGGCGAAAAGTTGGCTTCGTTGGCGCCTCCGACGAACTTTAAACTTCACAACGGCTATGGCCCGACAGAGGGTACCATCCTCATCACAGAGTATGAGGTGGACAAGGAACTGAAGGACATCCCCGTGGGTAAGCCGCTCGACAATTCGCGTCTCTATGTCGTTGATAAACAGTTTAATCGCTTGCCTCCTGGGGCAATGGGTGAGTTGTGGATCAGCGGTCCACATGTCACGAGGAGTTACCTCAACCGTCCCGAAAAGACCGCCGAGGTATATCTCGACAACCCATTTAGCGACGACCCGCGCTTCGCCCGCATCTATCGCACCGGTGACATTGTGCGCTACCTTCCTGATGGCAACATTCAGTTTGTAGGACGTAAGGACGGTCAGGTGAAGATTCGTGGCTTCCGCATTGAATTGAAGGAGGTGGAGGCTGTGATACGTCAGTATCCAGGCATCAAGGACGTTACCGTGCAAGCCTTTGAATATGAGAATGGTGGCAAGTTCATTGCCGCCTACATCGTCAGCAACGAAAAGGTGGACATCAAGAAGCTGAATGCCTTCATCGGGCAGCAGAAGCCGTCCTACATGATTCCGGCGGCCACCATGCAAATCGACAGCATTCCGCTGAATCAGAACCAGAAGGTGAACCGTAAGGCCTTGCCCGCTCCCGTCATTCAAGCGGCCGACCACGAATATGTGGAGCCTGCCAACGAAGTCGAGAGACTGTTCTGCAAGATCTACAGCGACATCTTGTCTATGGACAAGATTGGTGCGACGGACAACTTCTTTGAGTTGGGTGGCACTTCGCTCATGGTGACCCGTGTCATCATCGAGGCCGACAAGGCTGGCCATCATATCGCCTATGGTGACGTGTTTGCCAACCCGACACCGCGAATGTTGGCCAACTTCCTCTCCGGTGGTGTCGTTGACGAGGATGAAGAGGCCCGCAAATACAACTACGGCCCCATCGAAAAAGTCCTGCAAGGCAACACGCTTGACGCCTTCCGCAATGGCGAGAAGCAACCCATTGGCAACGCGCTTGTTACGGGTGCCACGGGCTTCTTGGGCATCCATATCCTCAAGGAACTCATCGACCGCAAGGATGTGCCTGTCATTTGGTGCATGGTGAGAGCTGAAAACGAAGAAAAGGCCGAACGCCGCCTGAAAGGGATGCTGTATTACTACTTCAGCAACAGCTATAACGATTTGTTTGGCAGTCGTTTGCGTGTCGTCAATGGCGATGTGACCCAAGAAATCAAGGTGGACGGCAAAGTCGATACCGTCTTCAACTGTGCTGCAGTGGTGAAACACTTCTCCAAGGGCACTGAGATTGAGGATGTCAACGTGGGCGGCGCGGCACATTGCGTCCAGTTCTGTTTGTTGAACAACGCCCGACTGATTCATGTTTCCACCTACAGCACCGCTGGCATGTCCATCAATGGGATGCCGCCGGAGAATACGGTTTACACCGAGCAGAAACTCTATTTCGGCCAGAGCCTCAACAACCAATATGTCCATTCCAAGTTCCTCTCCGAGCGTATCGTCCTTGATGCCGTGGCCTTGCACAAGCTGAACGCCAAGGTGATGCGTGTGGGCAACCTTGCGCCGCGTTCCACCGATGGTGAGTTCCAGATCAACTTCCAGACCAACAGCGCGATGGGCCGCATCCGTGTCTATCAGATGTTGGGCTGCTATCCTTACGAGTTGACCAGTGCCCCGATGGAGTTCTCCCCCATCAACGAGGTGGCGAAGGCCATCGTGCTGCTTTCGGAAACGCCGCAACAGTGCTGTCTGTTCCATCCCTTCAACGACCACTATGTGCATTTCGGCGATGTGTTGGCCGAGTTGTCGAAAATCGGCGAGGCACCGCGTCAGGTGGAGGCCGAGGCCTTCGGCGAGGCTTTGGAAGCCGCCAAGCAAGACCCCGAAAAGGCCAAGCGCCTCTCCAGCCTGATTGCCTACCAAGACATGGCGCATGGACAAAAAGCCGTGATGATTCCGACGGACAACCAATACACATCACAAGTGCTGTACCGCCTCGGGTTCCGTTGGTCGAGCACCTCATGGGACTATGTGGACCAGATGCTGGCCGCCATTGCTGGCTTCGGTTATTTTGAACTGTAAAAGAGGTAGGCTCGGCTTTTGTTCGGGATACTATGGAAAAGGAAACCCTAACTGGCTTGACGGTTAGGGTTTTTCTTTTCATACCCTTTCCTTCAATCTTTTTTCAACCAAAATGTGACAACTTTTTCTTTGCAAGGATTGAAACACGCTGTTCTATAGAAAAAATTCGTACTTTTGGAGTTTGATTTTAGCAATCGATATATGTTGCCAAATATGGCGGGGCGGACGTGCTCGTTTAACGATAAAATCCTTATTGAACAAATTAACTAATATTGGCAAAGAACCAATCCATAAATAACAAATGGCAGAAATAAATTTATTAACGAAATTGGTCGGTGATATTCAAGGGAACTTTTATGTACCCAACTATCAACGTGGTTACCGTTGGGGGAAAACGGAAGTTGAAACTCTTTTGAATGACATCAACGAGTATGGTGGAAAAATAAGAAAAGTGGACAATGACAATTATTGTCTGCAACCAGTTGTAGTGCGCAATTTGGGTGATAAATATGAATTAATCGACGGACAGCAAAGACTTACAACGATTTATCTTATTTATGTTTATATGAATAAGGTAAGCAATGGATTTATGAGTGAACCAAGGTTTACACTTTCATACGAAACGCGAAATGAGTCTGTTGATTTTCTGAAAAATCCAGTCGAGGCTAAACGTAATGACAATATAGATTTCTTTTTTATCTATAATGCTTATAAAACTATCGAAGATTGGTTTTCACAAAAAGAAAAATTGCAATCTACTTTGACGAATATCAACAAATATTTCGATGAATGCGTAAAAATCATTTGGTATGAAGTACCTGACACAGAGAACAGCATCGACCTTTTTACTCGATTGAACATAGGAAAAATCCCACTGACAAGTTCAGAACTTGTAAAAGCATTATTTCTTAAAGACGAAAGTGAAAAAGCAATCCGTCAAGAAGAATTGTCCCTTGAATGGGATAATATGGAAAAAGAACTGCATAACGAGGAGTTTTGGGGATTCCTCACAAATTCTGATACAGACAACTATCCAACCCGAATAGATTTAGTATTGGATCTGATTTCTAGAAAACAACACGGGGACAAGGAAACATATAGGACTTTTTTCTATTTTGATAATGAACTTAATGGAGGTAAAAGTCTGGAAAGTATTTGGGATGAAATCCAACATAATTTCTTAACGCTAAAGGAATGGTTTTCTGATCATGAGTTTTATCATAAAATTGGGTACCTGATAGCAAGCAATTCAAGGAATTTGATAGATGTATTAAATGATTATGCTGATAAATCAAAGACCGAGTTTCGGCAATATTTGGATAAAAGCATAAAAGAGAGCATCAGGTTTAAAAAAGCATATAGTGATTTAGATTATGAACATGACTACAACGATATAAAAAAAATCCTCCTTCTTTTCAATATTGAATCCGTCAGACAGATAGACGACAGAAAACGAAGATTCCCATTTGGCCGTCATAAGAAAGAGAATTGGAGTCTTGAACATATTCATGCACAGCACTCAGAAGGTTTGAAAACAAACGAAAAGATAGTGGAATGGCTGAAAGCACATATCAAGTCATTACAATCTATTGGAGGACAAGACGAATTGATTTCTAATATGAAGCAATTGGTAAAATCAATTGAAGAAAATCCCAAAACACCAAAAGTACGAGAGCGATTTGAACCTATGCAACAACAAGTGGTAATTGTTCTTTCTCCTAAAGGAGAGGACTCGGAATACATTCATCTGTTACCCAACATGGCGTTACTTTCTTCAGGACAAAACTCCGCCATAAGCAATTACACATTTGACGCTAAACGGAATCTTATTTTGGAAATGGACAAAAATGGTTCTTATATACCGTTTTGCACAAAAATGGTGTTCCTTAAATATTATTCGGCAGAAGATACAAATTTGCATTTTTGGGGGAAAAATGATAGAGATGCATATTTCAAAGCTATGGAGAAAGTGCTGGAATCTTATTTGACAAACGAAGAACAAGTAATTGAGTAGAAACAATGGAACCAAAGACATTTAAAACGATATTTTCGCCATATAACGATAAATATGGCAAAACAGTTGAGATAAAAAGTATAGAAATCCCAAAAATCCAACGAGATTTTGCGTATGGTCGTACAGATGAGAAAAACAGACGCAAAAGAGAGCGTTTTTTGGATTCCCTCTTACACGCTGTTTGTGAAAACCCTATTACTCTTGATTTTGTTTATGGCGACATTAGAGAAAACAAATTAACCCCGCTAGATGGTCAGCAAAGGTTGACAACACTTTTTTTGCTTTACTGGTATGCCTCAAAAAAGGAAAATATAGCAGGTACTGAAATCGATTTCTTGAAAAATTTCAGCTACGAGACAAGACCTTCTGCCCGCGAATTCTGCAAATCTATAACTACCAATGTTTTTGAGCTAAAAAGAGATACAGTTATATCGGAACAAATTAAAGATAAAAACTGGTTTCCGCTCGAATGGCAGCATGATGCGACAATCTCTTCAATGCTTGTTATGCTTGATGCCATCCAAGAAAAATTCTCATGCGTAGAGAATCTTTATACAAAACTTGAAAACATATCTTTCTATTTCTTGCCTATTGAAGATATGGGCTTGACGGATGAACTCTATATAAAAATGAACTCTCGAGGGAAACCATTGACTTCATTTGAGCATTTTAAAGCAGAGTTTGAAAAACAGTTGAAATTGGCTGATGAAAATGTAGCGAAAAGGATTGGATCCAAAATCGATAGAGAATGGACTGATTTGCTGTGGCAATACCGCAATAGTGAGTTTGGTAATGATAACGACAATACCACAGATGCTGAATTTTTAAGATACTTCATTTTTATTTGTAACATTATCTGCTATAAAAATGGGAGTAGTCCTAAAACAAGCGATGAATTTGAGTTAGTAAAAGAGTTTTTTACCATAGGAGGAGACAATGAAGAACAAATAGACCAGTGTAGGGCTCAAGTAATTCAAAATGCACTAACACTTGAAAGTTTCTTCGACTGTTGGCTTGAAAATAAAAAAAGCATTCCTATCCAAAGCTTCTTTGAGACATTCTCTTCAAAGGAACATTCGATAGGAAGAATCAAAACAAACTATAATGTCAACTTGTTTGAAGATTGTCTGAAGAACTATGCAGACATTATAGGGAAGAATAGGCGTAGATTTACTTTAAATCAGATTATTCTATTGTACGCATTTGTAATATATAGACAAAACTTGACGAGTGTTTCACAAGAACAGTTCAGCAGGCGTTTGCGAACATTAAACAATCTGATATTAAATTCTTCCGACCAAATAAGTGACAGCGAAGACCGTCAGGGCGGTAACCGTTTACCGGCTATTTTACGCCAAGTTGATAGCATTATATTGGAGGGCATAATAGCAGATAGCGAAGCTGTTGGTATTAACTTTAATCCTTCGCAATTAGAAGAAGAGAGAATAAAATTGGCATGGACACTTAATAATCCAGAAAAAGCAGAACTGCTTTTTGCATTGGAGGATCACGAACTGCTTTATGGTCAAATTTCAGTTGTCGGATTAGAACATCCTGAGTATTTTGAGCGATTCGAATCATTATTCAGATGTAATTGGGATTTGGTAGATTGTGCGTTGTTTACATTTGGAGATTACAAACAGAAAGAGCGGAATGGATGGCGTTATCAATTAGGGTCTTCTATGAGCGATGGTTTTGCATGGAAAACTCTTTTCCACAAAAGCGAGAATCTTATCGGCTTTGACAACACTAAAAGTGTTTTGAATGAGTTATTAATGCAGGAACACATTTTTACAGATGAGTATTTGAAAAAAACGATAGATAACTATACCACAGAATGTGAAAATCACAAACAATATCCTTGGATTTACTATTACATCAAATACAATGTGTTCCGTCCTGAACGTTATGGCAAATATTGGTGGAATGACTTTGAAAACTCACCCTATGTATTCACAACAATCTTCCAAAGACAAAAGGTGTCAGAAAACTCATATAATCCGTTTTTGAAAGCAGTAAATGACATTGTATGGCGTGAGCATTGGGGAAATCGTATTTATCTTAGCGAAAAAGAGTTTTTGAGAGAAACTCAAACGTCATATAGGGTGATTTCTAATGATAAGAATGAAGATGTGTTGATGGAGTTCACTATAACTCAAAACGAAAGTGGTGTAGATACAGAAAACCGTATTGAAAAGATGAAAAGTATCTTTGAAACCATAAAAGACAACGAATAAACTTATGTCTGAATCCCAAACAACAGAATACAAGCAGCAGTTTGAAGAAATACGCAACATCATCTTGTTGCACAGGTCGAGGGCACTGCAAAATGTCAATGAAGAATCTTTGACGATGAGTTGGCAGGTCGGGCAAATCGTGTCCTATCGGTTGAAAAACAACGAATGGGGCAGCAAGGTAGTCACACAGCTTTCGGAATACCTGCGCGCTAAAGATCCTTCGCTGAAAGGTTACAGCCGTAGAAACATCTATAATATGGTGAATTTCTACGAAACATATTCTTCACCTGAATTTGCCGAGTTGGTTCAAGGCTTAAGCCTGCCTCGAATTGTGCAGACGACATCTGCACAAATCAGTGCAGAAACAATTGTGCAGCCAGAAACTGCACAAATTGGTGATGTAATTGTGCAGCCAGAAACTGCATATTTACCTAGCTTGTTATTATTGACCACATTTACCAACCATGTGGAAATACTGAACCGTTGCAAAACCATTCAACAAAGGATTTTCTATATTCTTTACTCATACAAAGAAAGGCTGCAAAAGAGAGAATTGTTGCGTTGTATTGCCAATGACACCTTCGGCTCATTAATGGGTGACAAGAAAAATCTTTCCACAGGCTTAAAAGCTGTTTATCCAGAATCCGCATCCATCTTTAAGGACAGGGCTTTCGTCGATTTCCTGAATTTGCCCCAAAAGCATAGTGAGAAGCGATTGCACAACGGGATTTTGGACCATATCAAGCAATTCGTGTTGGAGTTGGGGAAAGATTTCCTATTTGTAGATAGCGAATACCCTTTGCAAGTGGGTGGCTCTACTTTTAAGGTCGATTTGCTGTTCTATCACAGAGGCTTGCAATGTCTGGTAGCCATCGAATTGAAGGCTTGCAACTTCAAGCCTGAGTACATCGGTCAGTTGGAATTCTATTTGGAAGCCTTGGACAGGGATGTGAAACGCAGCAATGAAAACCCGAGTATCGGCATTCTTCTTTGCCAATCCGCTGACCACAGCGTTGTCGAATATGCCATGAGCAGAAGCATGAGTCCTACCATGGTGGCCGAATATCATCGCCAGTTGATTCCCAAGGAAGTCATCCAAAAGTCATTGGACGAATTTTGTTCGTTTTTGATTGGGAAAAAGAAATAGATTTGGAACTCCAAACAACAGAATTACAACAATCAGATTTACAAGAAGATATAAATCGTCAGCCAACGGCTGGCGAAATGCAGTTGGCAGTCACTCACTTGAATTTTCAACCATCAACCGGCTGTCGACATGCCAGAAAGACTTCGGAAGGCTTTACCCGATGCAGAGGACTTGAAAGTACTGCTGTCTGGTGGAAACCTCAATTAACCATTATCTGATTGCATCAAAAACTGAAATTTATTCCACTCTACCCTAACGTTCCCGAAATATTTCTATCTTTGTACCTTTATTTTTTAACGAGGTAATCATAATAAAAACGCTCAATATGAAAACAACTAATGATGCAATTGCTCCCCTATCAAGATCCCAGTATGGTATCTACGCTGAATGTGTAAACCATGAAAATGAGGTTTTTTATAACCTGCCGTTTCTCTTTGTCTTTGACGGCAGCCTCGATGCCGACCGTTTGTGTCGCGCCATCGAGACGACGATAAAGGCGCACCCCACTTTCTTCACGCGGATTGGGGTGAACGACGAGGGCGAGCCCGTCCAGTCCATTGACATGGAGAATGAAAAAATTAACCTCACCGTTGAACAGGTCACGGACATTGAGGCGGAAAAACAAAAATTCATCGAGCCGTTCAAACTTTACGGTGGCAGGCTGTTTCATACCAAAGTGATGCGCGACGCAGATCATGTCTATTGGTTTTGGGACATGCACCATATCATCGGCGATGGAGCCTCGTTTGACATCGTGATTCGCGATGTGGAGGCGGCATACAACGGCGAAACGCTTGCTCCAGAGGAGATGACAATGCAGGAATTGGCCTTCGCCGAAGCCGAGATGCGCAAAACGCCTGCTTTCGAGGAAGGCAAGCAATGGTATGCCCAAAACTTCGACTGTGGCGACACCTTCACTCAACTTCTCCCCGACCTCGAAATTTCAGAACCCTCTGACGCCCATAAAGTCCGTGTGCTCGGCACTGAAATGGACCGTGTGAACGCTTTCTGCAAGGCCAACGGTATTAACAAAAGCACCCTTTTCACTTCGGCATACGCTTATCTCTTGGCGAAATACAACAACGAGCAGGAATCGCTCTTCACCACGGTTTACAATGGGCGTACCAACCCCAAGTTCCAACATTCCATTGGCATGTCGGTGAAGACTTTGCCCGTTTACGCCAAATTCACCGATGAGACCTTGGTGCTCGACTTCCTGAAAGCCAATCAGGAGCAGATGCTCGGTAGCCGCGAGCACGACATCTATGCCTATACCGACCTGATGACCGACCTCAACCTGCAAAGCAATACCGCATTTGCATGGCACGGACTCTTGTTTGATTACAAGGAACTGATGGGCAAACCTGTGCAAACCATACAGCTCCGCAACCACAACGAGGACACACCGTTTTATCTAATGACTTTCTATGTCGGCAATCAATATCATATCAGGGCGGAATACAAGTCCAACGAATACTCCGAAACGCTGATTGACCAATTCTTGGAGAGTTACGAGGCCACCTTGGAAGGCTTACTGACTCAGACCTACCTGCGTGACATTGACATCGCCACCAATGCGCAGGTTGCTTTCCTTGACACCTTCAACCAGAACGACTTGCCTTATGACGAATCGCAGACCATCGTGTCGCTGTTCCGCCGTCAGGCTAAGGCAACGCCCGACAAAACGGCTGTCGTCTATAAAGACAAGCGGATCACCTATGGCGAATTGGACGACATCAGCGACCGTATTGCAGCCCTTATTGCATCGAAAGGATTGGGAGCTGAGGACATTGTCGCCATTCTGATACCCCGTTGCGAATGGATGGCCATCGCATCGTTAGGTGTCATCAAGGCTGGTTGCGCCTATCAGCCCCTTGACCCGACCTATCCTAAAGAGCGCCTGAACTTCATGATGAAGGACACAGGTTCAAAACTGCTGATTGCCGATGAGGAACTGCGCGGAATCGTAGATGAATATCAGGGAGAGGTGATTTATACGAAAGACCTGATGCAGCTACCACCGGCAGAGACACTGCCTGAGGAGCCAAAGCCCGAAAGCCTCTTTACGTTGGTCTATACCAGCGGCTCAACGGGAGTGCCCAAGGGGGGAATGTCGGAACACAGAAACTGGGTCGCCTTCTGCTACATGCATCAGCATCAATTAGGATTCACATCCGAGAGTCGTGTGACGTCGTATGCCAGCTTCGGATTCGACGCTTCGCCGATGGAAATCTATGCGACATTGACGATTGGTGCCGAACTCCACATCATCCCTGAGGAAATGCGCCTCGACCTGATTGCGCTCAACGAATACTTCGAGCAGAACAAAATCACCCATACGTTTATGACCACACAAGTGGGCTATCAGTTTGTCACTAGCATCGAGAACCATTCCCTTCAAGGAATGATGACTGGTGGTGAAAAACTGGCATCATTAGACCCGCCTCAAAGCTATGCCCTCTTCAACGGCTATGGTCCATCTGAAACCATCTGCTATGTCACCTCTTACCTCATCAGGGAGCGCAAAAAGGACATTCCCATCGGAAGTGCCGTTTCCAATAGTAAACTGTATATCGTGGACAAATATGGACATAGACTCCCCGTCGGTGCTCCAGGAGAACTCTGGATTGCTGGTCCGCAAGTGACACGTGGCTATCTCAACCGCCCAGAGAAAACGGCAGAGGTGTTTATTCCCAACCCGTTTAATACCGAAGAAAAATACGCTCGCGTCTATCGTTCGGGCGACATCGTGCGCTATCTGCCAGACGGCAACATCCAGTTTGTGGGTCGTAAGGACGGACAGGTGAAGATTCGTGGCTTCCGTGTCGAACTAACGGAAGTAGAAGCCGTCATTCGTGAATTTCCAGGCATTAAGGATGCTACGGTGCAGGCCTTCGATGAAGAAGGCGGCGGCAAATTCATCGCTGCCTATATCGTTGCTGATGAGCAAATTGATATCCAAGCGCTGAACGATTTCATCCTCGACCAAAAACCGCCTTATATGGTGCCTGCCGTGACGATGCAGATTGAAAAGATTCCACTCAACCAAAACCAGAAGGTGAACAAGAAAGCCCTCCCCAAGCCCGAAAAGAAAGCTTCCGAGGCCGTTATGGAGAGCAATGTGCCGATGAATGTCCTGGAGCAAGAAATCCACAGCATCATCGCAAAGATCATCAACACCGAAGACTTTGGCGTGACAACCGTGTTGGGCTATGTCGGCCTGACCTCCATCATGGCCATCAAGTTGGCGATTCAAATCAACAAACGTTTCGGTGTCACCCTCGACTCGAAATCATTGGCCAAGACGGGCACTTTGCAGACCATCGAGAACGAGATTTTGGCCAAGATGATGAGCGAAGGTACTGGGGAAGAGACGGTGAAAGCAGAGACCCATGCCGACACGAACAATATTCCGTTGTCATACGCGCAGATGGGCGTCTATGTGGATTGCATAAAGCAGCCCGAGGCCACCGTATATAATATTCCGATGGCGGTTCGTTTCCCAAAAGATGTAGATACCACCTTGCTTTCCAAGGCATTGGAAACCCTTGTCAAAACGCATCCTCAGCTGCGGGCGCATTTTGGAAGTTTAGGTTCGGATATCATTCAAATCATTGATTTCGAGCAACCTATCGAGATTCTGCAGAGCCGGCATAGCGAGGCAGAGTTGAACCAATATAAGCGGGATTTTGTCAAGCCGTTCAATTTGAGGCAAGGTCCGCTCTATCGCATGGAGATTGTCACAACTGAGCAATGGGTTTATCTTATGCTCGATTTCCATCACCTCGTCATGGACGGCGGATCTATTGACCTGTTTTTGACCCAACTCTTTGAATTGCTCAACGGTCATGAGATTGAACCTGAGTCATTCACCTACGCCGATTTCGTGGCAGCAGAGAAAGCCGCCGAAAGCAGCGAGGAATACGCGGCTGCCCGAGACTTCTTCCAAGAGCGTTTGGGCAAGGTGGAGGGCGTGACCGAGGTTCCGTCAGACCTGACCAACCCCAAAGAGCAAGGTGTCATAGAGACCTTGTCGAGCCAGTTGGATTTCGAAGCCATAGAGAGCTTCTGCCGTCAGCACAACATCACTCCGGCGCATCTCACCCTCGCTGCCACCTTCTACGCACTTTCGCGTTTCACCAACAACGAGCAACTGTGTATCACCACCATCAGCAACGGACGTTCCGACCTGCGCATCAGCAACACTACTGGCATGTTCGTCAACACGCTGGCATTGAGCTCCACTATCGGCGAACAGACTGTGCTTGAGTTCCTTAACGAGACCAGCAAGCAGTTCGATGAGACGTTGCGGCACGAGAAATATCCTTTCGCACAAATCGCTGCCGACTACGACCTTTCCGCCGAAATCATGTTTGCCTACCAGATGGGCGTTATCGACGAGCATAAGTTCAAAGGCCAAACGCTTGCCATAGACAGTTTAGAGTCAGACACGCCTAAGTTCCGCATCGCTTTCTATATCATGAACGACAAGGCGGGTAAGCCGAGTGTATGTATTGAATACGATAATGGCCGTTACAGTCACGACCTGATGCAAAGTTTGGCCCAGTCGATCTGCAACGCTGCGAAGGCATTCGTCCGTCAGCCGGAGATGAAGTTGCAGCAAGTGACGTTGTTGGATGCCGAGCAAACCACCATCCTCGACAGCTTCAACCAAACCGATGTGCCTTACGACGACACCCAGACCATCATCTCGCTGTTCCGCAAGCAAGTGGCCCAAACGCCCGACAATATGGCAGTGGTGTACCATGACAAGCATTATACTTACAAAGAAGTGGATGCCATTTCGGAGCGCATCGCCAATTACCTTGTAAAACAAGGCCTTGGCAATGAGGATGTGGTCTCGGTGCTCATTCCGCGCAGCGAGTGGATGGCCATTGCCTCTTTGGGTGTACTGAAGGCCGGTTGCGCTTATCAGCCTCTTGACCCGAGTTATCCTGCCGAGCGTCTGAACTTCATGATGAAGGATGCCAACGCCAAGTTGCTCATTGCTGATGAAGAGTTGCGACCCATCGTCGATGAATACCAAGGTGAAGTGCTACTGACGAAAGACATCGATTCGCTGCCTACGGGTGAACCCGTAAAGGCCGACATCACTCCTTCGAGCCTCTTCATCATGCTTTACACTTCGGGTTCGACGGGCACGCCCAAGGGCTGCCAACTCGAACATGGCAACCTTGTGGCTTTCTGCCATTGGTACCAAAGTCATTATGGCCTGACTGCCAACGACAAGGTGGCCGCCTATGCCAGTTACGGCTTCGACGCCTGCATGATGGATATGTATCCAGCGCTGACATGCGGTGCCTGTGTCTATATCATCGGCGAGGACATCCGCTTGAACTTGCCTGATTTGAATGATTACTTCAATTCAAATGGCATAACCCATTCATTTATAACGACACAGGTCGGCTATCAGTTTGCTACCAATGTCGAGAACCATTCGTTGCGTTGCTTCGCTGTGGGTGGTGAGAAACTCTCGGCACTCAACCCGCCGACCAACTATAAGATGTACAACGGCTATGGTCCGACGGAATGTACCATTTTCACCACAAATTACTGGGTGAAGGATTACGAATTGGACATCCCCATCGGCAAGCCGTTAGACAATCTGAGACTCTATATCGTTGACAAGCAATTCAACAGACTTCCCATCGGCGCCATGGGCGAGTTGTGGGTCACGGGACCGCAAGTGAGTCGTGGCTACCTGAACCGTCCCGAAAAGACTGCTGAGACCTACATAAAGAATCCTTTCAGCGACGACCCGAAGCACAGTCGTGTGTATCGCACGGGCGACATCGTGCGTTACCTTCCCGATGGCAACATCCAGTTTGTGGGACGTAAAGACGGTCAGGTGAAGATTCGTGGTTTCCGCATCGAATTGAAGGAGGTCGAGGCTGTGATTCGCCAGTTCCAGGGCATTAAGGATGCTACCGTGCAAGCCTTTGATTACGAGAATGGTGGCAAGTTCATCGCCGCCTACATCGTCAGCGACCAGAAGGTGGACATCAAGGAACTGAATGCATTCATCGGGCAGCAGAAACCGCCTTACATGATTCCAGCGGCTACCATGCAAATCGACGCCATCCCGCTGAACCAGAACCAGAAGGTGAATCGAAAGGCTTTGCCTGCCCCTGTCATCCAGGCGGCAGACCACGAATATGTGGAGCCTGTCAACGATGTCGAGAAGCTGTTCTGCAAGATTTACAGCGACATTCTGTCCATGGACAAGATTGGCGCGACCGACAACTTCTTTGAGTTGGGTGGCACCTCGCTCATGGTGACCCGTGTCATCATCGAGGCCGACAAGGCTGGTCATCATATCGCTTATGGTGATGTGTTCGCCAACCCGACACCGCGAATGTTGGCCAACTTCCTCACGGGCGACACCATCGACGAGGACGAAGAGGCCCGTAAGTACAATTACGGCCCAATCAACCATATTCTCGAAAGCAACACCCTTGACACTTTCCGTAATGGTGAACGTCAAGCTATTGGAAATGTGTTGCTTACAGGAGCCACGGGCTTCTTGGGTATCCATATTCTTAAGGAACTCATCGACCGCGAGGATGTGCCGACCATTTGGTGTATGGTGAGGGCAGAGAATGATGAAAAGGCGGAACGCCGACTGAAAGGAATGCTGTATTACTACTTCAGCAACAACTATAATGAGTTGTTTGGCAGTCGTTTGCGTGTCATCAACGGCGATGTGACGCAAGAAATCAAGGTGGATGGCAAAGTCGACACCGTTTTCAATTGTGCTGCCGTGGTGAAGCACTTCTCCAAAGGCACCGAGATTGAGGATGTCAACGTGGGCGGCGCAGCGCACTGCGTCCAGTTCTGCTTACTAAACAATGCCCGCCTGATTCATGTGTCAACCTACAGCACTGCTGGTATGTCCATCAATGGGATGCCGCCAGAGGATACGGTTTACACCGAGCAAAAACTCTATTTCGGTCAGAACCTTGACAACCAATACGTACACTCGAAGTTTATCTCCGAGCGTGTCGTCCTCGATGCCGTGGCCTTACACAAACTCAACGCCAAGGTGATGCGTGTGGGCAACCTGGCGCCGCGTTCCACCGATGGTGAGTTCCAGATCAACTTCCAGACCAACAGCGCCATGGGCCGTATCCGTGTCTATCAGATGTTGGGCTGCTATCCCTACGACATTACAGACGCGCCGATGGAGTTCTCACCCATCAACGAGGTGGCAAAAGCCATCGTGACACTTTCGGAAACACCGCAACAGTGCTGCCTGTTCCATCCTTACAACAACCACTTTGTCCACTTCGGTGATGTTTTGGAGGAACTCTCGAAGGTCACTCAGGGTCCGCGTCAGGTGGAGGCCGAAGCCTTCAACGAGGCTTTGGAAACCGCCAAGCAAGACCCCGAAAAGGCCAAACGCCTCTCCAGTCTGTTGGCCTACCAAGACATGGCACATGGACAAAAAGCCATGATGATCCCATCTGAAAACCAATACACCACGCAAGTGCTGTATCGTCTCGGTTTCCGTTGGTCGAGCACCTCATGGGATTACGTGGATCAGATGCTGAAGGCCATCGCTGGATTTGGATACTTCGATGATATAGAATAGGTTTTATCACAATCTTGATATAGATGAAAACTAGTGCACCTTTAACAAAAACACAATATGGCCTTTATGTGGAATGTATGGCACACAAGGGCGAGGCTTGCTATAATATACCTTATCTCTATACATTCGACGGCAGTCTGGATGAGCAACGGCTTTGCCAAGCTATCGAGGCTGCAGTGATGGCGCATCCTACGCTGTTCACACGAATAGAACTGGGCGACGATGGCGAGCCTATGCAAATCATCGATGATTCAGAGGTTTCAGGGTTCAAGGTTCAGATTTCAAGTTGTGCCGACATTGAGACTGAGAAGTCGAAGTTCGTTCAGCCGTTCAATATTGTGGGTGACCGACTGTTCCGTCTCCAGATGCTGAAAGATGGTGAGCATTATTACCTGTTGCAGGACATTCACCACATTATCAGCGACGGTGAGTCGCGAAAGGTGATGCTGGCCTGCATTGAGAAGGCATACAAAGGAGAACCGCTTCAGCCTGAGGAAAAAACGATGGCGGAGGTGGCAATGGCGGAGGATGTCAGGAGCAAATCAGCTGACTTCGAGGCAGACAAAAAATGGTATGCGGATAACTTTGACTGTGGTGACGTGTATAGTCCGCTGTTGGGCGACATACTTGCTGAAGAAAAAAAGGCAAGTGGTGAGGCCAAACTGACGCGGCAGATGAGGATAGAGGTGGCTGAGGTGGAAGCCTACTGCAAAAAACACGGCATCTACAAGAGCACTTTCTTCACGGCTGCATACGGTTATCTGTTAGCGAAGTACAACAACGAGCAACAAGCATTGTTCAGCACGATTCATAACGGTCGTGCTGACAAGCAGTTGGCACAATCGGTGGCCATGCTGGTCAGGACGCTGCCGGTGTATGTCAAATGGGATGACGAGACGACGGTGCTCGACTTCCTGAAAGCTGGTCAGGAGCAGATGAGTGGTTGCAGGCAGCACGAGGCATACTCCTATAGCGATGTGGTGAACGATTTAGGACTGCAAATGGCCACGATGTTCGCTTGGCACGGTACGCTGTTCGACAAACAGTCCTTCGCCGGACTGCCGATGCAGGTGAAACGCCTCAACAACAATACGCTTGAAGTGGCTATTTACGTCAAGGCTTATATCCAAGACGGGAAGTATGTTGTCGAGGCGGAGTATAATCCTGGCGAGTATTCCGATACGCTGGTAGCACAGTTCCTTGAAAGCTATGAAGCCGTGGTCGGTGGCATGCTGACACAGTCACTGTTGCACGATGTGGAGATTACTACCGCAGAACAGACGGCCCGACTGGACAGCTTCAATCCGCAGGGTACTGACTACGACACGACCGAGACCGTCGTTTCCCTCTTCCGCAAACAGGCAAAAGCAAATCCCGACGCAATGGCCGTAGTCTTCAAAGACCACCGCTATACATACGCGCAAGTAGATGAAATCTCCGACCGCATTGCATGCTATATTGCCAGCAAAGGTTTGGGACGTGAGGATGCCGTTTCGGTACTCATCAACCGTTCAGAATGGATGGCCATTGCATCATTAGGCATCCTGAAAGCAGGCTGTGCCTACCAACCCCTTGACCCGACCTATCCGAAAGAGCGGTTGAATTTCATGGTAAAGGATGCTGGCGCGCGCTTGCTCATTGCCGATGAGGAACTGCGTGATCTGCTTGACGAATACGATGGCGACGTGTTGCTGACGAAAAACATAGCCCAGTTGCCATTGATTATTGACCATCTGCCCGAAGGCCCAAAACCTGAGAGTCTTTTCATTCTACTATACACCTCAGGCTCTACTGGCGTTCCCAAGGGCTGCCAGCTTACTCATGCCAATTTGGTGTGCTACTGCCATTGGTATTGGAAATACTATGACATAAAGCCAGAACACAACGTGGCCGAATATGCCAGCTATGGCTTCGACGTGCATCAGGAGGGCATCTATCCGCCATTAACGGGCGGTGCCACCGTACACATCATTCCGGAGGAGCTTCGTCTGGACCTCGTGTCGCTTAACGAATATTTGGAGCGCGAACATATCACCCATACATTCATCACTACTCAGGTGGGCTACCAGTTTGCGACGAACATCGAGAACCACTCGTTGCTGCACCTCTCTGTGGCTGGCGAGAAACTGGCGCCGCTCACGCCCCCGAAGGGATACAAGCTACACAACGGCTATGGCCCGACTGAGTCCACCATCATTGTAACCGCTTTTGAGGTGGATCAAAAATACACCGATATTCCCATCGGCAAACCGTTGGAGAATGTACGTACATACGTCACCGATACATACGGACGCCGTCTTCCCGTGGGCGCCCTCGGTGAGTTGTGGCTCAGCGGTCCACAGGTGGCCCGTGGCTATCTGAACCGACCGGAAAAACAGGCGGAAGTGTTTATCACAAATCCGTTTACGGACGAAAAGAAATGGTCTCCCGTCTATCGTACGGGCGACATCGTGCGTTACCTGCCCGACGGCAACATCCAGTTCATCGGTCGTCGCGACGGACAAGTGAAGATTCGCGGTTTCCGCATAGAGCTGAAAGAGGTAGAAGCCATTATCCGAGAGTTCCCAGGCATTAAAGACGCTACGGTGCAAGCCTTTGATGATGATGGCGGTGGAAAATTCATCGCTGCATACGTGGTGAGCAACCAAAAAGTGGATATTGAGGCACTGAACAACTTTATCCTTGAGGAAAAACCACCTTATATGGTTCCAGCCGTGACAATGCAGATTGATGCCATCCCCTTGAACCAGAATCAGAAAGTGAATAAGAAGGCGCTACCAGTACCCGAGAAGAAGGCTGTGGCAATAGAGGAAAGCAACGTGCCGATGAATTTTTTGGAACAGGAATTGCACGAAATGATTTCCAATATATTGAACAACAAGGACTTTGGGATAACAACAGTCTTGGGATATGCCGGACTGACCTCCATCTCCGCCATCAAGTTGGCCGTGCAGGTGCAAAAACGCTATAATGTTGCCCTCGATGCAAAGGCACTAGTCAAGACTGGCACATTACAGAGCATTGAGAACGAGATATGGAGAAGTTTGATAGATAATGACAGAAGTAAGACGGTAGATGTCCAACCTCAACCATCAGTCTCCGACCATCTGACATCAGTACCTCTAAGTTACGCCCAAACAGGCGTTTACTTCGACTGCCTGAAGAATCCTTCTACCACCCTCTATAATATTCCATATCGTATTGGCTTCCCGCAAGGCACAGACGCACAAGCTCTGGCTGATATGCTGAAAGAACTCATCAAACGCCATCCACAATTGACTGCTCATTTCGGGAACGACGGCGCTGATATCGTGCAGACCGTGGATTTGGAGCAAGTGGTGGAGATTCCACAGAAGCAGATGAGCGAGGAACAGCTTTCGCAATACAAGCACGACTTTGTGCGTCCGTTCGACCTCAGTACGGGTCCGCTCTATCGCTTTGAGATTGTGACGACCGAGAAGCAGGTTTGTCTGTTGGCAGATGTCCATCACCTGGTCTTCGACGGTGGCTCGTTCGACCTCTTCTATTCCCAGTTGTGTAGTCTGATGAATGGAGATGCCATCGAGGACGAGGATCAGAACTATGCTGCTTACGTGATAGCCGAGAAGAACAATGAGAACGGAGAAGAATACAATGCCGCCAAGGAGTTCTTTAAGAACCGATTGGCAGATGTGGAAGCTGCTACCGAGGTGCAACCCGATTTGGAAAATCCCACCAAGGGAACCATTAGTACAGCTCGTGCCCAGTTTGATATGGAGGTTGTTGACAATTTCTGTCGCACCAACAACATCACGCCAGCTCACCTGACGCTATGTGCTGTTTACTATGTTTTGTCGCGCTTTGCCAACAACGACCAATTGTGCATCACTACTGTCTCGGGGGGACGCAGCAATCTGAAGATTCGCAATACGCTGGGTATGTTTGTCAACACGTTGGCACTGAGTGCCCACATCGGTCAACAGAAAGTGAAGGAGTTCCTGCAGGAGGTGAGCAACAACTTCGATGAGACGCTGCAGCACGAAAACTATCCGTTTGCCCAGATAGCCGCCGACTACGGACTGACAGCTGAAATCCAGTTCGTCTATCAGTTGGGCGTGATGAGCCAGTACGTATGTCAAGGCACGCCGTTAGAGTTGGAGAATCTGGAGCTGAATGTGCCGAAATTCCCCATCACTTTCTTCATCAAGAACTATGAAGGGAAGCCCACCATTTGTGTGGAGTATGACAACGGCAAGTATTCTGCCCGATTGATGCAGAGTTTGGCCGATGGCATCCGTGTCGTGATAGAGCGTATGATTGCCGCTCCGGACAACGCACTCACCAGCATCAGCATTGTGGACGATGAGGAGGCCGAGCGTATCATCAAGATAGGTACGGGTAAGGATTTAGAAGTGGATTTGAGCAAGACCTTTGCCAACCTCTTCACCGAGCAGGCCAAGCGCACGCCCGATGCGCCGGCAGTGGTCGACAGGGATAGCCAGCTGACCTATGGCGAGATGGACCGTTACTCGAATGCACTGGCCCATCAACTGATTGACTTTGGCGTGAAGCCCAACGACTTCGTTTGCGTCATGCTCGACCGCTTCAAGGAGTTCCCGCTTTCTGTGTTGGCAATCCACAAAGCTGGTGCTGCCTACACCCCGTTGGATTTCGAATATCCGAACGAGCGACTGAGTTATATGCTGGAAAACTCCGAATCGAAGGTGCTCATCACCTCGCACGACGTGCTGAAGGCTAAACAGGCTGAGGGCGATTTCAGTACCGCCGCTGCCAAGACCTTCTTCATCGACGACTTTATGGCGGATGTGCCCGATGCTGAACCCATCGATTTGTCCAATCCTGACGGTCTTGCTTACATGATTTATACTTCCGGTTCGACAGGTAAGCCCAAAGGCGCGATGCTCCATCAGGCTGGACTGCGCAACTTCATCGCTGTTGTCATTGACATGGAGCAACTCACCGCCGCCGACCGTATCAGCGGACACCGTTCCTTCTCGTTCGATGCCCACATCGAAGATATGTACCCGGTGCTGACTTTGGGCGGCTCGTTCCACATCATGCCGACAGAGATACGCAAGGATCTGGCTCTCATCCGTCAGTTCCTTATCGACCATCAGATTACCGGTGGCGGCTATTCGACGGCGATGACCTGCCTGCTACTCAATGCCTTCGACGACCTGCCCATCCGCTTCACCACGGGTGGCGGCGAGAAGATGAGCGGCGTGTATAGCGACCACATCGAGATTATCAACGTGTATGGTCCTACGGAGTGTACCGACGATACCTCTTACTACGCCATCAAGCCTGGACAGCGTGTCGACAATATTCCCATCGGAGAGAGCGTGGCCAACAACTGGAATTTCATTGTCGATACGGCTGGAAACCTCGTGCCGCAAGGCGTGGCAGGCGAACTCTGCTTTGCAGGTGTCCAAGTGGGACGAGGCTATTGGCGACTGCCCGAGCGCACAGCCAAATCGTTCGTGGATTGTCCGTTTGTGAAGGAAGACCGTTGGGGCCGTCCTGTCCGCATGTACCATACTGGCGACCTCTGTCGTTGGAATGAGGACGGACAAATCGAGTATTTAGGTCGCATCGACACGCAGGTGAAATTGCGTGGTTTCCGTATCGAGTTGGGCGAAATCGAGAACAAGGCCCTGAACATTGAAGGTGTCAGTCAGGCAGCTGCCGAGGTGCGCAAGGTGATGGGTAACGAGCATTTGGTACTCTATTATACCTTGGCCGAAGGAGCTACACACAGTGAAGAAGAGATTCATCAGGCATTGGCTGCCTCGTCGTTAGCCGACTATATGGTGCCCGATGTCTATATGCAGTTAGAGGTGATGCCGATGACGCCTAACCTTAAGATTAACCGCAAGGCACTGCCCGCACCTGAGTTGAAGCGTGCCACCGAGTATGTGGCCCCTGTGGGTGAAACGGAAGAACTTTTCTGTAAGATTTTCTCCGAAGTGTTGAAGATTCAAGAGGTGGGTGCCACCGACAACTTCTTTGAGATTGGCGGTACCAGCATCAATGCCATCAAAGTGATTGTTGAGGCTAGCAAACAAGGTGTTCAGATTGTGTTCAATGATTTGTTTAGCCAAAAGACGCCAAGAGCTTTGGCAGCATTCGTGAATGGAAGCGAAACAGAGGAAACTACGACAGTACCTGAGGTAGAGAGCACGACTGTCAGCCAGGTCAACGATCCGTATATGCCCATCCTCTCGGCCAATACGTTAGATGCTCTTCGCCGGAACGAACGTCAGATCATTGGCGATGTTTTGCTAACGGGAGCAACGGGCTACCTCGGAATTCATGTCCTTAACGAATTGCTTTCTCGTTACAAGGGTAAGATACTTTGTCCCATCCGCGCGGAAAACGATGAAAAAGCGCTCAGTCGCCTCAAATCGTTGTATTTCTACTATTTTGGGAATTTCGATGTTTTCGATGAGCAGCGTGTCAAGGCGTTCACAGCTGAAGTCACCACCCCTGATGGTCTTGACAAAATAACACAGCAGGGGCTTACTGTCATAAACTGTGTGGCAAACGTGAAGCACTTCTCTGCTGGCAATGACATTGAGATGGTCAATATAGAGTCCGTGCGCCACCTGATTGCGTTCTGTCTGCGTACAGGCTCCCGTCTCATCCATATCTCCACTAACAGCATTGCCGGCATGAGCATTGACGGAAAGCCAGGACCTGAAGTGAAACTGACTGAGCACACGTTCAATATCGGGCAGGATATCAATGCCAACAAGTACGTCTATTCGAAGTATAAGGCTGAAGAATTGGTGCTCGAGGCTATTGCCCATCACGGGCTCAATGCCAAGATTATGCGTGTGGGTAACCTCTCGGCACGCCAGAAAGACGGCGAGTTCCAGATCAACTTCAACACCAACAACTTCTTGGCTCGTCTGCGTGCCTACGTCGTGATTGGCATGGTGCCTTACGAAGACCTTGACCGTCGCTTTGAGTTCTCGCCCATTGATGAGGTGGCCAGTGCCATCATGCTATTGGCCCAGACACCCAAGGAGTGCATCGTGTTCCATCCCTGCAACACCCACCGCCAGTTCCTCTCCGACATCCTCATGGGCTTCGCCCTCTCCGGCCTCGAGCTGCGTCGTGTCGAGACCGAAGAGTTCCAGCAGGCCCTTGGGCGGATGATGGAGAATCCTGACCTCGTTACGTTGCTGCGTCCGCTGATGGCATACAATGTAGGCGGCAAACACACCATGCGCTGGATAGAGTCTACCAACGATTATACCACACAAGTACTTTATCGT
>LXOW01227782.1_pt1 | contig 24036 bp, 18 predicted proteins | sample 1368591 | NCBI WGS metagenome assembly LXOW01 (sample SAMN04884650, study PRJNA319009) | bovine gut metagenome | isolation source: Cow rumen | host: Bos taurus | place: Italy: Legnaro (PD) | collected 2014-07-09
AAGGAGTTAAAGGAGTTAAAGGAGTTTTTGGGAGTTAAAGGAGTTTTTGGGAGTTAAAGGAGTTAAGGGAGTTAAAGGAGTTAAAGACGATAGCTTTTTCCCTTGTCATTCCCTTGAGAAGCGCGGAGCGGAGCAGCAAGACTAACGTCCTTAACTCCTTTAACTCCTTTAACTCCTTTAACTCCCAAAAACTCCTTTAACTTCCAAAAACTCCTTTAACTCCTTTAACTCCTTTAACTCCTTTAACTCCCATTAACTCCTTTAACTGCTAAATTTTTTTCTCCCGACTAGCATTTCGGCATAATAATTGCTGGAAGACTTGTAAAAAAGAAAGGAGATAAGAGTTATGGCATTTATCGATTACTACAAAATCCTGGGCGTTCCCAAGGACATAGCGCAGAAGGATGTGAAGAAGGCATACCTGAAGCGTGCCAAACAGTTTCACCCCGACCTGCATCCCGACGACCCGAAGGCAAAGGCCAAGTTTCAGGCACTGAACGAGGCCTACGATGTCATTGGCGATGCAGAGAAGCGGAAGAAGTATGACCAGTATGGAGAGCAGTGGCGTGAAGCCGAGCAGTTCCAGAATGCGGGCGGCGGTTTCCGTGGCAGTGGAGGCGGCGGCTCTCCGTTTGAGGGCTTCGACTTCAGTAGCTTTCAGGGGGGCAGCGGCGGCTTCAGCTCGTTCTTCGAGAACCTCTTTGGAGGTCGAGGCGGCACGGCGGGCGGCTTCAGTGGTTTCGGACGCACGGCGCAGCCGCGTGAGACGCAGGCCAGCATGAATATTGATATGTACACGGCCCTGTTGGGCGGTGACGTGATGGTGAGTCTGAGCGACGGCCAGAAGCTGCGCCTGAAGGTGAAGCCCTGCACGCAGCCCGGCACGAAAGTAAGGCTGCGCGGCAAGGGACAGGGAGGTTCGGACTTAATCCTGACCTATAATGTGACGCTGCCTAGCCAGCTGACAGAACGGCAGAAAGAACTGCTGCGGCAGATGCAAACCTAGATGATGGCCTGACGCTAGACAGTCGACAGGAAGGCTTCGGCCCGGGCCAGGTCTTCAGGAGTATCGATACCAACGGTTTCCACATCGGTGATTCCCACCTTGATGCGGAAACCGTTTTGCAGCCAGCGCAGCTGCTCCAGGCTCTCTGCCAGTTCCAGAGGGCTCTGGGGCAGTTTTGTTATAGCACCAAGCACCTCGCGGCGATAGGCATACAAGCCGATGTGCTTCAGGAAGGGGAACGACTGTAGCCACTGGTTGCGCTCCTTGCCACGTACAAAGGGAATGACGCTGCGGCTGAAATACATGGCATAGCCGTTGACGTCGCAGACAATCTTGGGCGAGTTCGCGTTCTCCACTGCCTCCATCGTCTCAAAGGGCTTGCCCAGTGTGGCAATCTGTGTCAGCGGGTCATCGAAGAGTTGCATGACGGTCGCTAGCTGTGAGCGTTGGATGAAAGGCTCGTCGCCCTGGACATTGATAATAACGTCGGCATCGGTGTTGATGAGCTCTGCTGCCTCCTCTAGGCGGTCGGTGCCGCTTTTGTGGTCGCTGCGGGTCATCACTGCCCGTCCGCCAAACTGCTTGACGGCCGCCATGATACGCTCGTCGTCGGTGGCCACCCAGGCATCGCCCAGCACGTCGTCAACTTGTTCGTAAACTCTTTGAATGACAGGTTTCCCGCCTAATATTGCCAGCGGCTTGCCGGGAAAACGCGTCGACGCATAGCGCGCCGGAATGATTCCTGTAAACTTCATATCACTAGATGTTGTTCCGTTATTCTCCTTTTGGGATGAGACTCTGCTGCTTGTGTCTCTGCAAGTTTGTTGCAAAGGTACGAAAAATTCTTAATTCTTCTGTTGAAAACCTTAAAATCTTTGTCTGCGTGTCTTTTTTTTTGTAATTTTGGGGGTTAAAATTTGATTGTTTATGAAATTCCGACAGATATTATTCACGATAAGTTTTATAGTCTTGCCTTTCGGGTTGCAGGCGCAGAATGTTATCCAGGGTACTTGTAATACCCATGACGGTGGTGATTATACGGGCGAGATGCTGCAGGGCAAGCCCCACGGAAAGGGTAAGACAACATGGAAGAACGGTAACTGGTATGAGGGTGGCTATGTGAAAGGCAAGCGCGAGGGGCATGGCATCTTCGAGTTTTCCGACGGTGAGCGTTACGAGGGCGAATGGCTGGACGACCATCAACATGGGCAGGGTACCTATATGTTTATGAATCATAATAAATATGTGGGCCTGTGGTACAGGGACTATCAGCAAGGACATGGCGTGATGTATTATTACAATGGCGATGTCTATGATGGAGACTGGCACGCGGACAAGCGTCATGGTGAGGGGAAATATACCTTTGCCAGCGGAGCTTACTACGATGGTGAATGGAAGGATGACCAGAAGAACGGCCGGGGCTTGTTTTGCTGGGGCGATGGCTCCACATACGATGGTCAATGGCAGAACAACAAGCGCTCGGGCAAAGGCACCTACAAATATGCAAGTGGCGACCAGTATGTAGGTCAGTGGCAGAACGACCTGCAGCATGGCATGGGCATCTACCGCTTTCAGAATGGTGATGTCTACGAGGGGGAATACGTGAAGGGCGACCGCACAGGCACGGGTATTATCAAATATGCAAATGGTGACCAGTACACAGGTCAGTTCTTGAATGGTGAGAAGTGTGGTCAGGGCAAGGTGATTTGGGCTAACGGCACTACCTATCAGGGACAGTGGCAGTCGGACAAGCCCAACGGCAAGGGAAAGCTGACAACCAAACAGGGAGATGTCTTGGAAGGGCAGTTCCGTGACGGACAGCCCGACGGAGAGTGCATCGGCCACATGGCTGACGGCTCGAAGTTCAAGGCCAACTATAAGAACGGCGTGCGTCATGGAGATGCCATTGAGGAGACGAAAAACGGCGTGCGCTTTGAGGGCAGTTATGCCAATGGCCGGCGTGACGGCAAGTTTGTGGAGAAAGACCGCAACGGCAAGGTCATTGCCCAAGGGACCTATACCCGTGGCAACCGTACACTGACCCCCTAAGTTAGGGGGATGGGGGTCTGAACAAGCGCAGGCCTACGTCCTCCCAAAAAACTATTAACAAATAAATCTAAACGGGTTTGCATCTTCGCTTGTTCAGACCCCCCTCCCCCTAACTTAGGGGGCTTAAGAATTATGATTATCGACACTTTGGAAAACCTCGCCAAGTACGAGGCTGTGAACCCCCTCTTCAAGGACGTAGTGGCTTTTCTGAAAGCCAACGACTTGAACAAACTGGAGGATGGCAAGCACCCCATCAAGGGTGGCGACCTCTTCGTGAATGTCACTACTGCCAAGGGCCGCACGCCCGACGCTGCCGTGCTGGAGACCCATCGGAAAATGATTGATATCCAGATTCCGTTGGATGCTCCTGAAACATACGGCTACACACCGCTGTGCCGCCTGCCGGAGGTGGAGTATAATGCAGAGAAAGACATCACGAAGTATGGCGACCTGATTGCTGAGAGCTTCATTGACTGCCAGCCCGGCATGTTTGCCATTTTCTTCCCCCAGGACGGCCATGCCCCCTGCATCTCCATGGCTCCTGAAATAAGGAAGGCCATCTTCAAGGTAAAAGCTTAACAAAACATAATACCAATTTATAGTTATGGCAAGAACAAAAAAACAAGAAAAAGTTGAGGCCCCCAAGCATATTGGCCTCGTTCAAAATGACGGCTGGCTGGAACCCTTTGAGGATGCCATCCGTGGTCGTCATGACCATGCCGTATGGAAAATGAACCAGCTCACCAAGAATGGCAAGAGCACGCTGAGCGACTTTGCCACCGGTCATCTCTATTTCGGCCTCCACAAGCTGACACGGGGCTGGGTGTTTCGTGAGTGGGCACCCAATGCCACTGAGATTTATCTCATTGGTGACTTTAATGACTGGAAGGAAGACGAGAAATATCGTTGCAAGCGCATTGAGGGTACCGGCAACTGGGAGCTGAAGCTGAAGGAGAAAGACCTGAAGCATGGACAGCTCTACAAGATGAAGGTGAAGTGGAACGGCGGTGAGGGCGAGCGTATTCCTGCTTGGTGCCGCCGCGTGGTGCAGGATGACCAGACGAAGATTTTCTCCGCTCAGGTGTGGAATCCTGCAGTACCCTACGTTTGGAAGAAAGCCGGCTTCAAGCCCAAGAAGAATCCGCTGCTCATTTACGAGTGCCATGTGGGAATGGGGCAGGATGCCGAGAAGGTGGGCACCTACACTGAGTTCAAGGACAACGTGCTGCCTCGCGTGGCAAAGGATGGCTACAATTGTATTCAGGTGATGGCCATTCAGGAGCATCCCTACTACGGAAGCTTTGGCTATCATGTGTCATCCTTCTTCGCACCAAGCAGCCGGTTTGGCACGCCCGAGGAACTGAAGGCTCTCATTGACGAGGCTCACAAGCTGGGCATCGCCGTCATCATGGACATCGTGCACAGCCATGCCGTGAAGAATGAGGTTGAGGGTCTGGGCAATCTGTGTGGCGATCCCAACCAGTTCTTCTATCCCGGCGAGCGCCATGAGCATCCCGCCTGGGATTCGTTGTGCTTCGATTATGGTAAGGATGACGTGATTCATTTCCTGCTTTCAAACTGCAAATACTGGCTCGAGGAGTTCCATTTCGACGGATTCCGCTTCGATGGCGTCACCTCCATGCTGTACTACAGCCATGGGCTGGGTGAGGCCTTCGGAGGCTATGGCGACTATTTCAACGGACATGAGGATGACAATGCCATCTGCTATCTGACGCTGGCAAACAGCCTTATCCATGAGGTGAATCCCGATGCCATCACCATCGCAGAGGAAGTATCGGGTATGCCCGGACTGGCTGCCAGGTTCGAGGACGGCGGCTTCGGCTTCGACTATCGTATGGCCATGAACATCCCCGACTATTGGATCAAGATTATCAAGGAGCAGAGCGATGAGAACTGGAAACCCAGCAGCATCTTCTGGGAAGTGAAGAACCGTCGTCCCGACGAGAAGACCATCAGCTACTGTGAGAGCCACGACCAGGCACTGGTGGGTGATAAGACCATCATCTTCCGACTGATTGATGCCGACATGTACTGGCATTTCGCCAAGAAAGACATCAACGGCGTGGCTGAGCGCGGCATTGCCCTGCATAAGATGATACGCCTCGTCACGGCAGCGGCCATCAACGGCGGATATCTGAACTTCATGGGCAATGAGTTTGGGCATCCTGAGTGGATTGACTTCCCCCGTGAGGGCAATGGTTGGAGCTATAAGTATGCACGTCGACAGTGGAGCCTGGTGGACAATAAGGACTTGTGCTATCACTGGCTGGGTGACTTCGACTGTGCAATGCTGAAGGTTATCAAGAGCATACGTAACTTCCAGAACAAGCCAGTGGTGGAGATTTGGCACAACGATGGCGACCAGGTTCTTGCCTTTATGCGCGGTGACCTGCTCTTCGTGTTCAACTTCTCGCCCACGCAGTCGTTTACCGACTATGGCTTCCTGGTGCCCACCGGCTCGTATGATGTGGTGCTTAACACCGACTCGAAGGATTTCGGAGGTTTTGGCTTCGCTGACGACTCATTGACCCACTTTACTAACTTTGACCCGCTCTATGTCAATGACCACAAGGAGTGGTTGAAGCTTTATATTCCCGCCCGATCGGCCGTGGTGCTGAAGAAGAACTGATACGGTGGAATTGAGGAGTTAAATCCTAAACTGTAGTGATGCAGAGAAAAACCTCAAATACTGCTGTCAGGCGTGTCTGCGCCCTATTGTTCCTGCTGTTCTCTTTCGCCTGGCTGTACTGGTTTCAGGGCGATATGCTGGCAGTGGCCCAACACGGGCTGAGCGATGGAGTGACGCACTATGATCATTTCATCGGGGCTGTTATCTGCACGGGTGTGCTCTTTGGCCTGCAGCTGTTGGTCTATGCTTTTGTACGTCTTTCGCGGTGCACACATGCCCTGACCTATCTGCCGTCAATGCTGATGCTAGCCTTTGTGTCTAGCGTCAGTTTCCCCTTCTCTTGGGGAGGATGGCCGTGGGTTGGGCCGCCGGTGCTGATGTTGTGGGGCTGGTTGGTCGTTCAAGCCAAGAAGCTACCTTCGATAGTGGAAGAGGACAAAAAAGGGTCTAACAATTACTTCTCGCGATGCGTCTGGCTCAATGTGCTTCAGATGGTGGCCCTGATGCTGATGGTTGCGGCCGTGAGCAACACGAAAGCCGTGGACCATTTCAAGGCTCATGCTGAGGTGGCACTGAGTCAGGGCGATGCAGAGGAAGCACTGAGGGTAGGCTGTCGGTCGAGCGAGACTGACGAGAGCCTCACCATGCTGCGTATCTTTGCACTCTCGCAGAAGAATGAACTGGCTGAACGGCTGTTTGAATATCCTGTGGCAGGTTCAAAGGACGATATGCTGCCTCTTGCGGGGAGCATGAGCCGTTTACAACTATTGGCTGACACCGTCATCTGGGATTATTTCGGTCAGCGTCCCGACTCGTTGAGGACTGGCAGTCGCAAGCTGTTGGCTTCAGGTTCTTTCACGGTTACCCAGTATCTGGACTCCCTCGAATGTGGCGTTCGTGCCTTGCAGCTTGCGGCTTTGCGTGACAGCCTTGGTTTGGCGCAGAACACGACCTATCGTGACTATCGGCTGATGGGCTACCTCATAGACCGCCAGCTCGACTCTTTCGTTGTCCGGTTGCCTCGCTATTATGCGATAGATGAATCGTTGCCTCGTCATTATCAGGAAGCCCTGATGCTCTATCAGCAGCAGAACGACACATTATTATATAATGCGGATGCCGAAATAAAGCAGCTGTGGAAGGAGTTCTGCCAGTACGACTCGCTATATGCTAATTCCCGTGAAAGGAGGGTGCGCATAGATGAATACCTGCGAGGTACCTATTGGTACTATTATTTCCAGTAAACAGTCAGGGGGGAGCCAGCAAGACGCTGACTCCCCCCTGAATCATACCGATTTTATTAGAGTCCAAGTACTTTCTCTATAATCGGAGCAATGTCATAATACTTGTATTCAGCTAATCGGCCACCAAAGGTTACATGCTCTTCCAAGTCGGCAAGCTCTTTGTATTTCTTATAAAGAATATTGTTCCGCTCATCGTTAACAGTATAGAAAGGCTCAATGCCTGGATGCCACTCTGAAGAATATTCGCGAGAGATAACCGTCTTTGGGCATTTGTATATGTCATCGCCGAACATTTCGAAGTGTTTGTGCTCAATGACACGGGTATATGGTGTTTCGGCATCCGTAAAGTTCATCACAGCATTGCCTTGGTAGTTTGGCATGTCTAGTGTTTCTTGTTCAAACCTTACGCTACGCCATTCCAGCTGTCCGAAGCGATAGCCAAAGTATTCGTCGATTTTTCCTGTATACAAAATATGGTCGGCAAGGCCCTCCCAGTAGCTGCGGTTTTCAAAGAAATTGCAGCCAGTGCGTGTCTCAATGCCTTCCAGCAATCCGTCTATCAGCATGTTGAATCCTCCCATCGGAATGCCCTGGAAGCGGTCACTAAAGTAGTTGTTGTCGTGTACGAAACGAACAGGCAGACGCTTGATGATGAAGGCAGGAAGCTCCGTGCACTTCCGTCCCCACTGCTTCTCCGTATACCCCTTGATCAGCGTCTCATAGATGTCTTTTCCAATTAACGACAGTGCCTGCTCCTCCAGATTTCGAGGCTCATCGACACCATCGGCTTTCATGCGTTCCAGGGCTTCCCGACGTTGCTCGTCAATCTTTTGTCGCGCTTCCTCAGGCGTCATCACTCCCCACATCTGGTAAAAGGTATTCATGTTGAACGGCAGGTTGTACTGACGTCCCTTATAGTTGGCTATCGGAGAGTTTGTGTAGCGGTTGAACTCCACAATGGAGTTGACAAATACCCACAGCTGTTTATTGTTGGTATGGAAAATGTGGGCTCCATATTTATGGACATTGATGCCCTCTACATTCTCACAATATATGTTGCCACCGAGATGTGGACGCTGGTCAATGACCAGACAGCGTTTCCCCTCTTGCTTCGCCTTATAGGCAGACGTGGCACCGTAGATACCGGCACCCACAATTAGTAGGTCGTATTCTTTCTTGTTCATAAGTCGGTATTTCGTTTGCAAATATACGAAATAATTACGAAATGCAACTAATATATGGAAAAAAAAGCATCGCTAGTGTCTCTAAAATTTGTTCCCAAACGTATATTCTATAAAATGTTAATCCGAAGCGAAGTCGAAAGACAGTTGGCCGTCATCTTTTTTGCCGTCATTCCGCTTGCAAGGCTGGAGGGGGTGACAACCTTTTTTCAACAATTCGCCAGTATAATGAAGAACAAGGCAGGTCAATCGGGACAATGGCCACTGCCGCACAAGTCAAAAATTGCTGCGCTTGTTTGCAGGCGCAGCAATTATTGAAATTTGTGGCAGAACAGGAACCGTGCAACGGTTCTAGCGGCTGAAGTCTGATTCTTCCATGAAGAGGTAGGATGGCTGATAGCCACCGAGGTCTACCACAATCTTTTCGAACACGATGCCGGGATGACAGGGGGACAGGGTGAGCAGGTGCATGTTCTTCGACATGTCAACAGGCAACTCTACCACTTTCTCTATCACGCGACGTGCCACGGTGGGATAGTATTCGGAGTACACGTAGGGCTGACGGTCGACAAGCGTCTTGTTGAAGTTCACTGTCAACGGCTCTGAGCCGTCAAGACTGACGGCGCATTCGTGGCCTCCACAATTGAGGAAGTCGAGGGTGGACTTTACTACTACGTGTACTTTCACCTGCTGCGGTGCATCGTCGGGCAGGGTGAAACGGTAGGTGAGCGAGGCAGTGTCCACTGGTTTGGTATAGGGCGTGAGAGCCATGGCACTGCGTGTGCGTCCATAGTAGGGGTAGATGCTCCACTGGGTGTCCTCCGTTGCTGTGCAATCATAGAAGTGCTCGGCTTCCATGGCAATGTAACCGTGGCTGGGCGTAAAGGTGAAGCCTCCCGTTGAGGTTGTATCGTTTATGAGGGAGGTCTTGGGCAGCTGGTCACGGCGGAAGTTGTCGTTCCATGAGGTATAGCCAATGTGTTTCTGTGTCATCATGCCGTCCCATTTGCCGCCGCTCATCTCCTTGTTGTAATATCGACAGAGCATTGAGTCGCGCTGGAAGCAACGGCGCACCTGCCGTGCCCATTCATTGGCATCGGGATCCTTGCGCTGGGCCAGATAGTGGTTCATAGCCTGTGCATAATACATGTCATAAAGGTTGGCCATGGCCTGTACAGGGAAGAGCAGCAGCTGGCGATAGGCATCGCGGGCCTCGGCGGGGATGTCGGCAAAGAGACGCAGGGCACGAAGCTCCAGACGGGCATAGTCGTCGGCTACCTGGCGCCACTCGCCTGACTTTACGTTGTAGGTTCTGGCATCTAGCATTTCGGGCGTGACGCGAGCCATGTACTGGCAGTTGCGGTTGTAGATGGATGCTGCTTCATCGGCAGCAGGACTGCCAAGCACACTGCGGAAGAAGCGTGTGGTATGGTCGGTGACATTCTGCTGAGTGTACTCCTTGGGATTCCAGGCCATGTCAAGGAACAGCTGTATGGGGTATTCCATAGGTTTCAAGTCGCCGACGTTCAGGATCCACATGCGTTGGATGCCGTAATCGTAGGCCAGCGACAGCTGCTCGAACATCTGCTGTGTCTGAGTGACATTAATCCACTTAGTGTTGCGAGGTGCACCCACATAGTCCACATGGTAGTATATGCCCCATCCGCCCCTATGGCTGCGCTCCTCGTCGCTGACGGGCACGCGGCGGATATTGCCCCAGTTGTCGTCGCACACGAGCATGATGACATCGTCGGGCACACGGAAGCCGGCATCGTAATAGTCCTGTACTTCTTTATACAGTGCCCATACTTGGGTAGTCTTGTCGGCTGGCTTCTTGGTCACTTCCTTGATGATGCGCCGCTGGTTTTTCACGATGCGTTCCATCAGTTTGGTATCGGCCTTGTCGCTCATGGCCTCGTCGCCGTCGCCACGCATTCCAATGGTCACCATGTCCTCGGTGCCATTCATGCGCTCGATGCCCTCGCGGAAGAATTGGTCGAGTTTCTGCTGGTTGGTCTGATAGTTCCAAGCGCCCCATTCCTTTCGGTGGCGGGCATACTCCTGATGGTTGCGGGCCATAGGCTCATGGTGGCTGGTGCCCATGATGATACCCATGCGGTCGGCCGTCCTGCCGTTTTCGGGGTCGTCGGCATAGAATGCCCATCCCCACATGGCGGGCCACATCATGTTTCCTTTCAGGCGAAGGATAAGCTCGAATACACGCTCATAGAAGTGGTGGTCGCCGTAGTTGGTGCCGAAGGTGTTCTTCACCCATGATGTCAGACAGGGAGCCTCGTCGTTCAGGAAGATGCCCCTGAACTCTACGGCAGGTTCGCCGTCAGTAAAAATGCCCCGCTTCATGTAGGCCTGACTATGCTGCTGTACGGGCACGTCGGCCCACCAATACCAGGGTGACACACCTAGCTGGCGGCTCAGCTCGTAGATGCCGTAGATGGTGCCGCGGCGGTCGCTGCCGGCAATGACTATCCGGTTGTCGAGGGTGGTAATCAGATATTTCTCGCGCTTCCCTTTCAGGTCGGGCAGCAGCCCCTGCTTCAGCAGCTTGTCGATGTCGGGGTTTTTCCCAACGGTTCCAACCAGGAGGGAAGCCTCGAATCCGATTGTCTTCTGCATGTCGGACTTCAGGTTGTTGATGGCTATTATCACACCTTCATCGTCCTGAGCACTGAAACTGATTTCTCCGCGTTGCAGCTGGACGGCATCGTCAACAGGGGTGAACGAAATAAACGGGCTAGCTGCCTGTGCCAATGCACAGACAGCTATTGCCAGATGTAAAACCAATTGTCGCTTCATGGTATTACAAGGTTATTTCTTAAACAGATGAGAGATGAACTCATGCAGGCCTCGACGCCAAGTGAGGAACTCATGGCCGGTGCCTGGTGACTCAGAGGAATCGACTTTGATGCCCAGGTCGCGCAGGTTTTTCACTAAATCGCCACCCTTGATAAAGTCATCGGAGCCCCAGTTCATATAGAAGTAATGTATCTTCTTGTTGAACTCGTCGGCATTGGCAAACACGCCGTTGTAGGCAGTCTTCACGTCCAGACCGAAGATGGCTCCGCTGAAGGTGCCCATCCAGGCGAACTTGTCAAGGTTTTGCAGCACGATGTCGAAAGTTTGGTGTCCTCCCCATGACAGTCCGGCCATGGCGCGGTTTTCACGGTCGCTCTTCGTGCGGAAGTTCTGGTCGATATAGGGGATGAGGTCGTTGAGCAGGACGGGATAGAATGATGCACCGTACTCGCTGCGACCGGCCTGGTTGTTGCCGCCACCGAAGGGCTGTTTGATATCGCCGCTCTCCATAACCACTAGCATGGGCACAGCCTCGCCTGCGGCAATGGCATTATCCATGATGTGCTGCATCTTGCCCTGCAGCATCCAGCTGGTCTCGCCCTCGCCCATGCCGTGCTGTAGGTAGAGCACGGGATAGCGCTTCTTGGCGTTCTTGACGTTGTCGTACTCAGCAGGCGTATAGACCAGAGCATGGCGCCACTCGCCGAACTTGGAGTTGGGACTGTGATAGTAGATGCTGCGCACACTGCCATGGGCGATGCCCTGCTGCGGACGGTAGTAGTCGCCCTCAGGACCCTCGGGTACCTCGAGGCCACCGCACTCACGGTTGCAGCCGAAGTAGGTCTCGCTAGCGGGGTCAATAAAGTTCACACCGTCGATGTTCATGAAATAGTAATGGAAGCCCACGGGCAGCGGGTCGGTCACAGCCATGAAGCCACCCTTGCCGTCGGGCTCCATATTGTACTTTTTGCTACAGATGTCGACAATGACCTTCTTGGCCTGGGGAGCGTTGATGCGGAAGTAAGCGCGGCGCTGGCTGTCGATCTTGGGGAACTCGTTGCCGGGAATGGCGTTCTCAGCGGTGACGGCATCGGCCGGAACCTCAATTTTCTTGATGGCCACAGGCATATCGGCCGGACGCTTGGGCTCGAAGCCGAGGTGACGGGCTACAGCCTCACCGTAGCGACAACCCAGTTCGCGATAGCCGGCTGCGTCGAAGTGCAGACGGTCGGGACCGTTGGTACAGCCATCAGAAGAGATGACCTGACAGGTATGGATGGTCTGCGGCAGCTCGTCAATCTGCTTCTTACAGCCAATGCAGACACCCTTGCCGTCGGCCTGTACGATGTTACCGACATAAAGGTTCACTTCTTCAGGTTTCAACTGGAGGTCGCTGCAAAGGTTGTCATAAACTTGCTTCACCATGCCGGCCCACTTTGGATCGCCGGTGTTGGTCTCGCCTTGGTGCATCAGGATGCCCTTGATGACACCGTCTTTCTGAGCCTTCTTAGCCAGATCGACCAGACGCTTGTAGGGGTCGTTGTCGTAGGCGGCCAACATGCCCTTCATCCAGCCCGGAGCCTTCTTCTCGACGTAGCTGGGAATGCTGTCGGGGAGGAAGCCCTTGATGTCGATACCACCAATAGCGACGTGGATGACACCAATCCTGATATTCTCGGGCAGTGAGGCCACGAGGGTACGGCCAAACCAGTCGGCAGGCGTCAGACCTGTGTTAGGACGACAGAGCGGGGGTGTGGCTTCGCACCATTCGCCCATAAAACGCTCTGGGCGCTGATCGGTGGCAGGGAAGTCCACAGCAGGCATCAGCCTGAAGCGGGGACCGGGACTTGCCAAGTCTGCAGGTTCTGGACGGGCAGCACCTTCCATGTTTGATTGACCGAAGCAAAGGAAGATATAGAAGTTCTCATCAACCTCAGCCTTGGCATTCGTACTGACCAGCAACATGGCTGCCAGTACGCATTGCAGTAATTTGCTATGTTTCATGTTTATAAAATTTGAATATGCTGCAAAGATAGAGTTTTTCTGTCGGTTTCGTTTTTTCAGATGTAACAATATCTTTAAATCCTGTTTTTTTTCAAAGGTATAAACAAATAAGAAACTTGTTGTTCTTTGATACAGCCTTATTCAAATGACTGCGCATCTTTGTGTAATGCGTAGATGCAGAGATGGGGATAGGTGTCGGATAGCAACACTACCTGATTGATGAATAATTGCCCTAAGGGTTCTGGCAATCAAGAAAACTGTTTGAAGCCTTCCCTGCCTTTGATGAAGTCTGAGATGCCGCTGAAAGTAGCTTTCAGAAGGTCAAGCCGCTTTAGCATCAATTGTTTAATCATGTCGCGCATGGCAACTACGCCGATAAGGTAGCTATAGGTGAGCCATCTTACGGGGATGGCCATGTTTCGCTTGGCAAACAGCAGACGGTTGCGTGTGATGTAAAAAGTGCGCAAGGGACTTGCCTGTCCAGTAGTCTGGCTCTCCTTGTGGTAGATGGTGCAGGCGGGATCGTACCACAGTTCATAGCCTGCCCGCCGGAACATGACGGACCAGTCGAGCTCTTCGTAGTAGAGGAAGTAGCATTCTGGCATCAGTCCTGTCTTTTCCAAAGCCTCACGCTTGACCAGCATGGCTGCACCATGAGCGTATGGGGTGGGGTGGGGATGCTCATATTGGCCTTGGTCCTGCTCCCCAAAGCCTATGGAACGGTTGCGCATGGTGATTTTCGAGAGTGGCGTGTAGCCGGCAAACTGTATGGGGCGATGATCCCAGAAGAAGCGAATCTTCGGGCATACAACGCCAATCCTGTCGCTGGCAGAGAAACGCTCAATCAGCTTGTCGATATCCTGCGGTTCGGGAATCTCCGTATCGTTGTTTACAAAGAAAAGATACTGTCCATGAGCGGCTTTGATGCCTAGGTTGTTGCCGCCGGCAAAGCCCAGGTTCTCCTGGCTGCGCACAACCGTTACATGAGGATAGCGCTGACTGATATGTGTGGCCTCATCCTCACGTGATGCGTTATCCACCACGATGATTTCCAAGTTTTCTGATGGCGGGATACTGTCCAGGAGCGCACAAGTATCCTTGAGTCCGTTGTAGTTGATGGTTATGATGGAAATGATGTCTGTCATTGTCTGTAATTCTCTTCAGGATGGTGTCAAAGAAAACGAATGATTTTATGTTATTCCTGTTTTTCTTTCGTGCCAAAATAGTTTCCTTTAATTATCAACTCTGACAATAGCCAGGTCTTTTCTGTGACAGAATTCCTGTAATCTGACTTTAGAATGGAGTGGCCTAGTCCATGCCAGTTACTGTCAATTTTCAGTAGGTCGAGCAAAGTGGTATATATGTCCAGCTGATTCATGGGGCCATGCCAAACTTGTTCGGTATTAATGTTGCCATGGATAATGAATAGGGGGAGTTCTTTTGTCAATTTGTCGCCCATTCCAAAAGCATCGAGATGAGCGCTGTGGTCGGCAGTAATAATGAGTAAACAGTTGTCATAGACACCTTTACGCTTCAAGTCTTCCACGAATCTTTCCAGCCATGAGTCCGAATAGTGACAGGCTATCAAATAGTTTTTGTAACTGTTGGTTAGTGATGGGTCGCTCAGAGTCATACTGTTGTCTACAGGTGTACGATAGGGTTGATGTGTGGAATAGCTAAGAATGATTGAAAAGAAAGGCTGATTCAAATGTTTCTGTGAGTTCATGGCTAGTGTGAAAAGCTGTTCATCGTTCAAATAGTCAACAACTTTTCCCAGCACATCCCAGTTGCAAAACATATTGTCTATGCCATAAACTTTATTCATGTACGTCTGCTCCCAGACCTGTGGAGGTGATGGTATCACGATTTCAGTATATTGCGTTTCTTTTTTCTGTGCCAACAATTTGGGGAAAGCTGGTAGTGTTTGAGTCTTTGCCTCACCTACTGTCAGTTTGTCGCGAAGTGGTAATAGTCCTGTCATAAAAATGAATTGGCCGTCACCTGATTCGCCTATTGTAATATTGGGAATGACATGACTATTATAGTAAACGGTGCTGTCGCGCATCAAGGAATTCATGAAGGGTGTGATTTCCTTCCCGTCAACTTCCAATCCAATAGGGGCAGAGAGGAATGATTCAAGCACCACAAACACAACATTTTTTATCTCTTCATTAGCTTGAAACTCTGGTGTTACTCTTTCACTGGTATCTGAAGCTTCACTGGCAATGGCAGCACGTTGTTCAGGCGATAGTTCAATTGTATGAAACAGGTCATATACTTCCCATGCGAGAATGCGCAAGCTACCAGCACAAAAGCGTTCGTTATTTGGAAAAGAGTTTCGCGTGCCGTTACTCATAATCCCACGAAGTCTTTCTTTTAGCAGAATGGTATTGTTTCTTGTGTCTGACTTAGCATAATGATAGGTAATGTAGGTGAGATAGGTTAATCCGAGACAACAAAAGGGAATCAAAAGGAGTTCCCAAAGCATCTTTCTACTAAGTTGTGGAATGGTTGCTTTGCGATAGACTGCTATGAATGCAAGTAAAATAATGGGATACCATAGGTCTGTCCACTGGAAGCCGCTCATCATACTGTTCATTACAGCCTGATCGGTAAGGTTGCTTGCTTGCGACATTACCGAAAGTGAAAGGTATTGTCCGAAGAAACGGACGTAGAAAACGTTCACAAACGACCACAGCCATGTTGTAATGAATGACAATAGAAGGCTTAGCTTCAATTTCCCCCATGTAAACAAGAGGAAAAGAAGTAGGAGAATACTGATATCGATGATTACACCGAATAGATTGAACCCATGTTGATAGGCCAGTAATACATCTTCGTTATAATGGTTCAGAAAGACATAGTAGTGCATGAACAAAAGGTTCAGCGCAGAAAAAGACAACAGGATTATTCCTGTGAGTCTTTTACCTATAACCATTCTATACTCGCTTTGCACGTTTCTTCTCTTCTTTGATGCGTTCTTTCTCTTTTTGTATGGCCAGTTGCTCTTGCTCGTGCTTTATCCAATCCTCTTCCATAAAAGGCAACACATACACAAGGCTTAGCCCGCCATAAAATATGAGACAGTTCGGGAACTGCATCAGAACCTGGTTGGCATAGCCGCCGAGCTGGATAGATACGAAAGCGCAACACAGCCCTGCCCCTATTCCTCTAAGCGATGGACTTCGCAATCGGAACATGACTATATGCGCGGCACCAAAGAACATGATGGCTGTAGTGACCAAGAAGGTAATAATGCCGACGATGCCCGTGTGAATCCAGATGAACACATACTCCGAGTCGGGGGGAATGGTGGCCAGCTTACGGAACTTATTGTTGGCAGGAACGTTCTCATAGCCCATGCCGATTCCCAGTCCGAAGGGGCAGTCAGCCAGGTATTTCTTCATCACGGCCTGGTTGATGGTGCGTTGGTTAGACGAAGCATCGTTCTTGTCGAAGCCCGAACGCATACGGCGTATCTGGGCATTGCCATTGCCAATGGTAGTGAAGGCCAGAATGACGTAGGCTAAAACCAGAGCCAATCCTACAGGCACAGCAATCTTGAATGATTTCGATAAAATGACATAGGTAGCTATTCCTGCGATGACGCAGAAAGTGGCGGTGCGTGTGCCGGAAGGCATCATGCCCCATAAACNNCATAAACAAGCCACTCCTACGAATAGAAAGAAATACTTATATTTCTTAACTTTGCTGGTAAGGCCTGCAATAAGAAATGCAACAGCAGTCGCAGCTATGCCAATGCCATAGTTTGCAGCATCACTATAGATGGAAAACAGACGGATAGTTGCTCCACCATTGATGATGTGTGTAGAACGTCCTCTTCCCTGCAGGAAGGCGTTTTCCGCTTGCGTCAGTCCCAAATGCTGTTGTTTCCATACCCAGAATACTGCGAATAGAGAAAGGGCTGCCCAAACATATAAATACTTGATGAGCAACTGTGGCGTCGTGATGTAGATGGAATAAATGAGCAATGCGTAGATGAGCTGGAAAGCCATCATGCGTGCTCCCGAATACCACGCACCGATGTTGATGCCCAGATCGCAGGAATCGTTAAGCACTTCCAATGTGCAGTAAGATGCCCAGACAATCAGTGCAAAGAGCATCAAGTTGGCAGCCCGTTCAAAGCGTTCCTCCTTCACATCGATGATGGCAAGTGCCAGCAGCAACAATTCCAGCCCCTCATTGTACAGAGATATAGGGATGCCTTGCGGCAAAGGAAAACTCTTCCATTGCAGTAAGTAGTTCATACCCATGAGTGCCCAGAAAATGAACATGTGGAATTTGAAGGTGAGTATTACCAACAAGGCCACTGCGGGCAGCATACAAATGATGGCGAAGGCGTTGAAGCCGGCATTGATGAACTGGTAGATAGCCAAAGCAAACAGGAGGAGAAGTAATAGTATTCTTCCTCCTCCTACTTCGTTTACGGTAGCAGAGTAAGCTTTGTTGCTCATCAGCAGTTGTTATTTCGCGCGGTTGTTCTCTACAGCGGTAATACCCATCTGCGACATGCGGTAGACAAAGTTGTTGAGTTTCGTATATGGAGGCAGCTGACCGATGAACTCTTCTACGGCGTAGCGTTGAGCTTCCGTAAGGTACATGAACAGTGTGTTTTTATCCTCCAGACGGGATTCCAGTTCCTTGAGTGCCTTCTGGTCAACATCCTTCCAGGTACGGTTGGCGCGTGTCACCATCAGGTTGACGGTTCCAAGGTTCAGCAGCCCCGAGGGAATAGTGTTGTCATCAAGGTTGGGGTATTCGATAATAGCAATTTCCTCAGGCAGAATGTCGGGGCAGATGTCCTTCAAATCCTTGGCTAGGATATAGCGGCTGTCATCGGCCAGGAAGTCCTCGTCGTAGGTGAGGCGGCGCACCTGGAGGCCTATGCTCAGCCAGTAGTTTTCAAGTTCTTCTGCCAGATGGCTCTTACCGTTTCCTGCATCTGTTGAGAGCAGGTTAAGTACGTTCTGTTGTCCTTGTTTGAAATAGGGCAGCAGAGCCTTGCTCAACTGTCGTAGTGCCATGTCGCTGATGGTCTTGTTGAAGCGGCGATAGCGCATAGTACTTTCCTTGGGATAGCAGCCCATGACGGGAATCTTTGTGATACGTTCTGAGCGCATGCGGTCGCGCAGGGTGCGGTCAAGCATCTCAATGATGAAGAAGTAGAGTGCTGTGAGGAAGAACGTGAGCATCATCGCACCGAGCAGAATCATGGATCGGTTGGTGGGCTGTGCGCTCAAAGGGAACACTGGCGGGTTCAACTGCCTTAGTGTTGCAGTGGTCATCTGTAGGTTGCGTTGACGCAAGCGGGCTGCATTCAAGGCTTTTAGCATTTCCATGTAGTTGCCTTCGATGAAGCCGATATGGCGGGCTTTACGATCGATGGTAGCACCCAGGGGGGAGTAGGACTTATACTGCTCATCTAGCTTGGCACGCATGAGCTGATAGGCTCCAAGTTCGGCTTTCGTCTGTTCGAGGATAAGCACCTGATCCAGCCAACGGCCTATTAGGTCTGTTGCCTTAATACCTGTCTCTGTATTGTAAGTGGCGGCTTCAATAGAGGCAGTATATTTCTTCACCTCATCTGTAGCGTTAGCCAGTTCACGCTCGGCCTTTGCCAGTTCCAGCTGTGCCTCGCTGTTGCCTCCGCTGTTCTCGCTGTTCATTAGCTTCAGGTTGGCAATGCGTGACTGCAGGCGAGAAATGTCACGCACCAGGGCCGTGAACTGCTCGTTAGACTCAATCAGTTTCTGACGGTTGCCTAGCTGCTGTTTCAGATAGTTGATGAGAGCCTCAGTGGTGGCCATGTTTTTGCGTAATTCATTCTCGGCATTCTGTTGCTGCATATCGAGTACGGTCAGCTGCTTGGTCTGCTCACCATAGTTGATGATGCGGTGGCGGATGTTGTAGCTGATAAGATCGTTCTCGGCAGTGTTCAGCGTTTTGCTCAGTTTGCCCACTTCACGCTCAAAGAACCTGATGACGTTACGCGTCTCACCAAATCGCAGTTCCTGATACTGGAGACCGAAGACCTTGTTCAGAATATCCAGCGTGTTGTAGCAGATACCGGGGTCGTTGGCCGTATAGGCAATGTCAATTATATCACTCTGGTCCAGACGCATCACTTTCAGACGACCGGAAATATTCTTGATGCCAAAGTAGGAATTGTATTTCAGGAGATTATAGAGATAGTTGTCTTGGGATGGTTTCTCGTATGCTTTAAGTCGTGCGTACGAGTCATCCTCGTTGTTTTGAATCAGTGCTTTGACATCTGCTGGCACCGATGCTGATAACTGACGGAAATGCTCTGCCGTGATGTAATTGTTATCCTTGTTCGGGTTGCCATAAAGCATACAACGAGCAAAAAGCCGAAGTGCCACTTCATGGATGGTGTTGTCGGTCTGGATAATTAATATCAAGTTGGTGATATTGGTTTGTCCGTTTCCTCCACCACTTCCAGTTCCTTCAATACTGTAGCCGGTTATCATACCAGTGTAAATAGTAGTGCTGGCATCGTAGATGCGCTCCATGTTGCGCGTCAGAAACCAAGCCACAATCAGTGCAATAAGGGGAAGGATTACAAGATACCAGCGTATCTTATACAAGAATCTTACTATATATCTGAAAATATCCATATCGAAAATATCAATTGTTTCTACTTATTTTGTTTTTGGGCTTTTTTAGCTTCCTTTTCGGCTTCCTTTAATTTCTTCTCAGCTTCTTTTTCCTCTTCTTGTTCCCGTTTCATCTCTTCCTTGGCAGCTTTTTCAATGCGCTTCTCAACGGCTTTGTTCTCCTTTGCAATCTCTTTTTCCGATTTCGTCACATTCTCGTCAAGCGTAATCTCTGTAGTAGTGTTGGTGATGATGGGAGTATGGGTGAGGATTTCCAGCGTGATAATATCGATGGTAATCTGTGTAAGCAGTCCTTGGTAGGTGTTTACGGCTCCTTGTCCTCTCAGACCAGTGTAGGCATAGTCTTCAATTTCAAAGTTTCCATGCTGAAACTGTCGCTCGTTCAAAGCACTGGCTCCCTGATAGATGGCAGCATTTTCGCCAGCGGTCTTCAAGGCCGAAAGGTTGTTGGTGATTTGTACGTAAAGGGTTGCGATTTGCAATTTCAGTTGGTCGTAGGCAATGTCTTTCTTTATTTGTGCTTGCTCCACTTCCAGACGCTTGCGTCTGACGGCGGCTCCCAGGTCCAGCACGTCTTCCAGTGGCACGTTAAGGTTGATACCTACGTTCCAGTAACTTTGCTCATGCCCTTGGAACTGCTGGAACAGCGGTGAGTAGGTGTCGGAACCGTTGCTCCACATGTCGGTTTTACCATAGCTGTAGCTGGCATGTCCGTACACGTATGAGAAAATGTGTTTCTTCTGCTTGGCCACCTCTGCCTCTGCTATCTGTTGAGCTTTGGCTAGGCTCATGATTTCCGGATTTGCCTTGGCATTTTCAAATAGTACTGCCAAGGGCGGCAATTTGAATGACGAAAAATAAATGTCCTTTTCTACACTGGAGTCGAAGAAACCCGCACTAATGCCGCTGTCGTCAGCTGTGTTCTGGGCAGTGGCAGCTGTGGTCATAGCAGTGAGGGCAGCTGTAAAGACTATTTTTGTGACAGTTAATTTCATATTTATTTTGATAATGTGCATTGCTCTTCCTATACGTTTTCTTTTTGGATAAACGAGAACAGAGTCCTGAAAATGATTTTCATGTCGAGTGTAAAGTTGTAGGTCTGTCCATAAGTGATGTCCAGCTGCTTGCGTTCCTCTGCCGACATGTTACCTCCCTTGCCACGCTCTTCTACCTGCCATAAGCCTGTCAGTCCTGCCGGAGCCATGAAGCGGTCTATACTGCTGTCGGCAGTAAGCTTTTCGGCTTCGTAGAGCGGTAGGGGGCGGTTGCCCACAACCGACATGTCGCCCTTGAGAATGTTAAACAGCTGGGGCAGCTCGTCGATGCTTAATTTGCGAATCCAGCGGCCCACCTTCGTGACGCGTGGGTCGTTTTCAATCTTTACAAAAGCATTGTTTATCTCCTCTTCCTTCTGCTTGTTGAAGTCGCTTTCGGCCATCACGAAATCATCGCCTACGAGCATGATTTCGTCGTCGCTGATCAGCATGTCCGACTCCATACCCATTTCCATCATGGTCATCTCAGCTTCGGCTCCCAGTGGGGCGGTAACGGTGCTCCTGTGTTCTTCAGGATTGTCATGACGTTCGGCATACTGGTTATTAGACTTGCTGAGTTCTTTCAGTCGTTCCTCGGCATCCACATACATAGAACGGAACTTCAGGAAGTCGAAAACCTTGTAGTTTGTCCCAACACGTTTCGACTTGAAGAGTATGGGTCCCTTGCTCTCCAGTTTGATGGCAAGTGCCGTGAGAATCAATAATGGTGAGAGAATGATAATGCCGATGGAGGAACATACAATGTCGAAAATGCGCTTCCAGAGTGGTATCTGGAACCGCAGTATGCGCTTTTTGGAAACCTGATTGTCGAAGAGTATGCCCTCACGGTCGCTGATGAACTGGAGCTTCTTGTTCAGTTCTGTCACCGTGGCCTTTGCGTCTAGGGTGTCGTTGATGCCGCATTGCTGGTAAATCTTGCGCTCCTCGCTATTCAGCTGCTCGGTGAGCAGAATGATGTAGATGCCTTCACAATGCTTCCGCAAATAGGTTATGGCAGTCACATCCTCCGTGCGAACATTCTTCTCATAGAAAATGATGAAGTGCTCGTTGTGGGAATGAGGCTTGCAAGCGTCAGCAGTGTCCCTGTAGTTCTTGGTAAACTTAACCTGACGTCCTGGCAGATATTTCAGGCGTTCTTCTGTCTGAGGATTATTTCCTAAATAAACAACACCTATCATTATTATATATGTATATTGAAGCCGGTATTTTTAATTGGGCAATATCTTCTTTACTCTGATTTTGAGTTCCATCGGGTTGAAAGGCTTCACGATGTAGTCCTCGGCACCAATCTCAAGCAGTCGGATACGTTCACTGGTTGAGTCTTCGCTCGATAGCATGATGACGGGAATATGCCGGAACAGCTCATTCTGCTTAATCCACTCCAAGAAGTCGTCGCCCCGCATACCGGGCATACGTATGTCGGAGATGATGAGGTCGGGTGTGTTGCCAGCCTGGAGCCACTTCACACCTTGCAAACCATCGGGCAGCCACTGTACTTCGTAGTCGCTCATCAGATAGATAGAGAGAACCTTTGCAATAGTCTCTTTATCATCAAGAATCAGAATCTTCTTCTTCATATATGAATGTGTTTAAAAGACGGTTTTGTCATTTCTAAGTGCAAAGGTATGAAAAATATTTTAATTNNTTTTTCTTTGGATATTAAAAAAAAAATGGGGAAATTTGCGGAAGAAACGTATTATTTATGATAAACTTATAGAAATATGGTAGCAAGATATTTGTTAGGCTTTGATGTCGGCAGTTCATCTGTGAAGGCATCGTTAGTGAATGCCGATAGCGGCAAGTGTGTGTCAACAGCATTCTTCCCTGAGAAGGAGGCTCCCATCAAGGCTGTCAAGGCTGGATGGGCCGAGCAGGAACCCGACTCCTGGTGGCAGTATGCCAAGCAGTCCCTGCAGAAGATTATGGCCGACGGCCAGGTGAAAGGCGACGAGATTGTCGCTATTGGTATCTCTTATCAGATGCATGGTCTGGTTTGTGTGGACAAAGACTTGAAAGCGTTGCGCCCTGCTATCATTTGGTGCGACTCGCGTGCCGTGCCATACGGTGAGCGTGCATTCGCTGAGTTGGGTGCGGAAAGGTGCCTCAGTCATCTGCTCAACTCGCCGGGAAACTTCACTGCTGCCAAGTTGGCATGGGTGAAAGAGAACGAGCCTGAACTCTACAATAAAATATATAAGGTGATGCTTCCTGGTGATTATATGGCAATGAGGCTAAGCGGCGTGGCCAATACCACTGTCAGCGGACTCAGCGAAGGCATGTTCTGGGACTTCAAGGAGAATCAGGTGGCACAGTTCCTGCTCGACTACTATGGCGTGCCGGCTTCGTTCATTCCCGACATTGTGCCTACTTTCTCCGTGCAGAGCGCCGTTTGCGAGGCAGCTGCAGCTGAACTTGGCTTGAAAGCCGGTACACCCATCACCTATCGCGGTGGAGACCAGCCCAACAATGCTTTGTCGCTGAACGTCTTCGAGCCTGGCGAGATTGCTGCGACGGCAGGCACCAGTGGTGTTGTCTATGGCGTGCTGGGCGAGGTGAACTATGACCCGAAGTCGCGGGTGAATACCTTTGCTCATGTGAACCATGCTCCGTCCCCTTCGGGGAAGGCGGGGGAAGGGGCTACCCGTCTTGGTGTGTTGCTCTGTATCAACGGCACAGGCATCCTCAACGCCTGGATGCACCGCAACGTCACCTTCGACATGGGCTATGCTGAGATGAACGACTTGGCTGCTCAGGCTCCTATTGGCAGCGACGGCGTTTGCATCATGCCGTTCGGCAATGGTGCCGAGCGCGTGTTGCAGAACAAGGAGCTGGGCTGTTCCATCCATGGTGTCAATTTCAATAAGCATGCCCGTCCCCATCTGGTGCGTGCTGCCCAGGAGGGCATCGTCTTCTCCTTCTGCTACGGCATGGAAATCATGCAGCAGATGGGTATGGACATCCGTAAGATTCATGCCGGGCGTGCCAACATGTTCCTTTCCCCGCTGTTCCGCGATACGCTGGCAGGTGTTAGTGGAGCCACTATCGAACTGTTCGAGACCGACGGTTCCGTAGGTGCTGCCAAGGGTGCTGGCATCGGAGCTGGCATTTATGGCGACCATAACGAAGCCTTTGCTACGCTGGAACGTTTGCAGGTCATTGAGCCGAAAGAAGCCGACCGTGCTGCCTACGCTGCTGCCTATGCTCACTGGAAGGAAGTCCTCGAAAGCTCACTCTCATAATAATGGCGACAAACTGACAAACCAAATTCATAAATTATTAATATAATCTATGGCAAAAGAGTATTTCCCGTTTACCGGTAAGATTCCTTTCGAGGGAAAGGACAGTAAGAATGTAATGGCTTTCCACTATTACGAGCC
>LXOW01075583.1_pt1 | contig 24033 bp, 16 predicted proteins | sample 1368591 | NCBI WGS metagenome assembly LXOW01 (sample SAMN04884650, study PRJNA319009) | bovine gut metagenome | isolation source: Cow rumen | host: Bos taurus | place: Italy: Legnaro (PD) | collected 2014-07-09
AGGTTTCACCAAAGGAACCTTGAATGGTCTTCTCGCCATAGCCGTTTCTGCGATTCTCGGTTTCCTTTGGTGCGGATTCTGCTGATTTTTTCAAATCCTAATCAATGGTGCTAGAAGTAAATATCATCCATCCTCTACGCAAAATTATTCTAGAATGTATTTACAAATTAATTTATTTGTTGGAACATCTAGACCATATATTGCTTTTTGATCAGAAGATATATAATGCCTCAATTTCAATTGAGAAATATAATCCTTAAGCCGATAATCATTCCCCAAATCAAGAAAATCATCCATTTCTTTATCCCAAAGAATAAATAATTCCTCAAAACCATCCAGATTACATTTCTCCGTTGGTTCAGAAACATATTTGAAGCTCCGTAATATTCTTCCACATGAAACGGCCTGTACTTCATAAATGCGTTTACATTCAGTACAGTACCAATATTCAACTGGTTCAGAACGGTTTTGAAATGAATTCCTACACTCAGCTAATTCATCCCACCCTGTATAAAAATCCCATAAGGGAATATCAGGATTGTATGATAGTGCCTTGTCAACCTCTGATTTAAAAAACACGTTCAACCTATGTGGCGATGGACCTTCCGTGTTAGTCATGTCTGCTCCACAATGGCATCCTAATCTAGCCATAATATGCTCCTATTTCATTACAATTTTACTTTTGTCATCAAACCAAACTTCCACTTCACCGGTGAAAGATATTTTTCGTTTTGCCTCTTGATATCCCGCGTTCAAGTAGTTGATAACCTCCTTGGAATTCTTGTCCCTGTTGGGTAAATATATGGCTACTGTACCGTTTTTCCCAACTTGGTCGAAGGCTTCAATTATATTTTTGGCTAGTTGACTGGACTTTGTAGTGGTTGTCTTNNATCTTTATCATCACTTGTTTTTATTGTTAGATCAAAGGTTTTTTTATCGATTTCATCGTGTCTCTGACGAAAAATGACTTCGTATCCCATATCAATATAACGTTCTGCGACAAAAATACTACCCTGATCTGTTACCTTTCTTCCACCGGAATCTTTGTAATTAGTCTGGATTGCGGTATAACCTCCTTTACCTCTTCCCATTGTTGTTGCCCTCCCATTTCATTTCTCGATAAGAAGGAAAGACTACTATTGGTATAGAAAATCGTTTTTTCCATGCTTCTGGAAATTTTCCATACACAATTAACCCTATAGGATGCTTCCGTCTTACAATTTCATGTAAGCCATTTAACAGCATTCTTTTTAGTNNTTTTTAGCACATAGCTGTCTAGACTACCTTGAGTTGTTATTGCAAGCCAACTATTTTCGGGAAGGCCATCTAAAACCCAAGGAAAGGTGTCAGAATCTCCATACCCAACATTAGGAACCACAACAGAAAAGTTCTTCTGTAGCCAGTATGTCATCGCATAATTACGCCAACAGTTGTATGACTGCTGAGGATAATACATATTACAGAGTATACTAAAATCTAAGCCTATGATTAAAGGAAAGCGCTTCAATACAGAAACATAACGCTGACGATTATTCCATATTCGTTCAATAACTGTATCCTTAGTATAAAAGCATAAAGCACACTCTTCTGGATGCTTTTCATAAGGAGCATTGTTGAGAGTAACCATGCGTTTTACATTTGGAAATTCTGTAATCGGTTTCAGTTGGGCATGTTGATGAGGCCCAATGATTATAGCTCCTTCAATTAAATCCCAATGAAAATGGTGCTGAACTTCTTGTTCTTTGCTACACAAAGTTTCTGATTTCGTAGAACCATTCTTGCAAGAGCTGTTTTTGGATAGAGGTTTATCGNNGTGTGCTAACATGAACGTGCTTAAGGTTTTGGAAGCATACCTTGCTATCCATACTAAACTTGGATGTACGACAGGTGACATCTGCCGCTTGTTGTACATTCATCCCATGTCACGGGGTACACTACCGCTCTTTACATCATGTGATCGTATTTCTCCTTCATAGTTGTTCTAAAGGTTATCTTTATTAATTTTTTTTGCTATGTCATAAATTGCATAAACGAATTTGCTAATCTCGTTTATTTTTTCTTCTACAAAAGACTTAGAAATGCCTTGTTGTTCTGCATCCGCATGGCAACGATCATTTTGATGGGCTATTTCATTCCTNNCGCCGCAACAGATTCATTTTCGTTTTTTCCTGGGTTACATCGTTGACAAACATCTTTCCATGGAATACCTATTAAATTTAATTGTTCTCTGATAATACTCCAATCTTGCATAACTTCTGCTGAATACCTGCTATTTACATATTCAAAAAACCATTCAGTTGACTCAGTATCTGCTAAGGCTTTCATAACTTCTGACATTGGAATTTCAAGATTTTTGAATTTATCAGTGATTGGCCATTCTTTTATAAAAATTCTGTATAAACCAAATTTAGTTATCTCGTGCATAAAAAAGTCTAAAATGCTTTCTAAAAAAACAATTTGACTTCTATATATATTCTCAGATTCTTTAAATTTCTCCACGGAAAGTAAATATTCTGCTACATCAAATTGTTTTCTTATAGCATTTAAACTTTCATCAAAATGTCCCTTAATTTCATGAAGCTCAAATTGTACAGGCGTTTTTACTATTAATGGATCTCTAACGTTCTCAGCACGAGGCGATAAATTGAGTTTTCTCATGTACCTATGACCACTCCTACATAGCTAAAAATTTTGCAAAATCGACATTAAGCATAGGTATGGCTCCATATCTTCCTGATATATAACCCTTGCTATACTTTTCATCTTTTCTTACATTTTTTAGTTCAGCTAAAGAGTACAAAACTGTAGATCTTTCTTCTGGTGTTAATTCAGTAAACCAGATTTGATCTCTTCTAAAAATATCAAGATCAAGCAAACCTGTTTCATGCGTTGTAAAAAACAATTGAGAATTGTTACTAATAGGTAAATTCATGAATACATTTATCAGTTTGTATAAAACAGCTTCATGCAGACTAGTTTCAAGCTCATCACAGATAAGAGTTTTATTATTTGCCATGATATCAATCAATGGACATAACAGAGCAAATAATTTACGAATACCTACCGATTCTTCCTGCATCAGATCGGTTGAAAAATTATCGTATTTAACTTTAGCAGTTATTGCATCAATATTTTGTTTCAATAATAAATTTTTAAATTCTTCCGATAAAAAATCCGGTAATTGGGATGATTCTATTTTCTTTGTATCTATTGTGACATCTATGTCTTTAATACCCGTGCCTAAATCTTGCATAAGTGTTATAACGGCATTTTTCATCTGAGGATTAGAATTCATTTGATAAAGTGAATAATTCATCCAATTATTTTGATTTAATGGATTATAAACCACCAGTTCCTCAACAAAGAATCTGTATGCGTCTATAATTTCACTAACATTACTAAAATTAGCCGCACAAGAAAGAAGTAAACGATTAGGTTTCAACACATCATTGCACGTTGCCAATTTCCCGACAAATTTTCTTCCTGTACTAAAACCTTTATCGGAACGTTCAAATATTTTTGTTTGTCTTCCTTTGGGAACATAATACAAATACTCATCAGTTACAAGAAATTCTTTGAGAGTAAAACCGTACATATACCGAATTCCTTTAGTAACAAATTGAATTGAATATGAACTTTCACTACCGCTAGAGCTAAGTTTATGTGGATTCTGCCTAATTCCTTGTCCAATCTGATGATTAATACTGTTCATCACAAGATTCTTCACGAAAATAATAGCATCTATAAAATTACTTTTCCCTGAACCATTAGCTCCGTATATCAACGCAGAGCGAAGTACATTGTATTTTCCAAACGGGATTAATTTTTCTTTATGTGTATCATCAGTTCCTGCAAGTGCAGAAAACAAAATCTCTTTCTGTATAGATTTATGATTTGAACAAGAAAATTCTAATAGCATTGCAGNNCAATTTTATTATTTATAATGCATGTTTTATCCTTTTAAAATTAAATATTTTATCTAAATCAAAGTTAAGGTCTAGTTAATTTTCTTTCTGCTCACCAAATAGCCACTCAACCACATTCCCGAAAATAAATCCGCTCAAAATCGCCCTTCACGTTCAGTAGATAGCAGAAGGTAACGATTTATGAATACACAAAACACCAATTTACCCACCGCTCCTGCGGATGATGAAATGCTGAACGACATCCGGTACTCGAAAGCGCAACAAGTTGCAGAGTCCCCCCCTTACCTTGACGTTCATCTCAAAACTACGATATGTAACACTTAATCGCAAAAAAAAAACTCCGGATAACCTGCTGGTAATCCGGAGTCTGACGTTATTCCTGAAACGATGTTTCAGTTTTATTCGAAGATTTCCTCGGGAACAAGCTCAGCCACGTCATCAAGTTTTGCCGTGGAGATAAGTCTCTTCGGAGACAGATGATCATACCTGATTTCTCCCACGCCGATAAATCTGCGTTCAGAATCATCACCGAGGCTTACGTAAATTCTGATTGGCTGCAGGTCACTGGTAAGCATGTTTACCGGAGTAACCTTTATGCGCTTGCCCATCATAATGTCCTTCCCCTGAACCTCGTCAAGAACGATTTCGGGAAGAGCGGACACGGCCGTATCAACCGGAAGAAGCAGACTGTCAAGAACGGAAAAGGCGGTCTGGCCTTCGCTGTGAGCCCTGTCCACAATCGCATTCAGATCCTCAAAGCTTACCATGCGCTCCACCGGATAGGTACTGACACGGGTTCTGTTCAGGCGTACCACGTGGGCACCGCAGCCCAGAATTTCTCCCAGATCGTCAATCAGACTTCTGATATAAGTGCCCTTTGAACAGCTCACCTTCATGCGTATGTCAAAGATATCACCTTCCGCCCTGTCAAAATCCTCATCCTCAATTGAAAAACTGTAGATGGTGATGGTTCTGGCCTCACGGGGAATATCTATCCCCTTACGGGCATATTCATAGTAAGGACGGCCCTGATACTTGAGTGCCGAATAGATACTCGGTACCTGCTCTATTGTTCCCGTAAGTTTTGCCATGGCCTCAAGAAGAACAGCCTTTGTGAAGGAGACCGGAGATGAACTCACCAGTTCACCTTCAGCATCACTCGTTGTGGTTCTCTGACCGAATCTTGCCGTAACCTCGTACTCCTTGTCGGAATCCAGGAGGAACTGGGCAAATTTTGTGGCCTCTCCGAGACAGATTGGCAGCATGCCGGTTGCGAGAGGATCCAGTGCACCGGTGTGTCCTGCCTTCTGAGCATGAAAGATGCCCCTGATTCGAATCATGGCATCGTTTGAAGTGATTCCCTGCGGCTTGTTTAACAGCAGTATTCCGCTGACATCACGCTTACTTCGTCGTGGCATTTTGTTTTTTCTTTATTCCTCTTCTTCAAGATTTTCCGTATTCACCTGAGCATCTGCAGGAGTGCTTTCCTCTTCGGTTCCGAATTCCCTGCTTAAAGCTCTGTCGTGAGCAATGGTTGAGGTAATAAGACTTGAAAGTCTCATACCGGTATCAAGTGACTTATCATGATAAAAAGCAATCTCAGGAACAATTCTCAGCTTCATCAGACGGCCTATCTGACCTCTGAAAAAGCCCTTGGCCCTGTTAAGAACCTTGATTGCCTGATTTACTTCAGATTCATCACTGTTTAAATTCAGAAAGGTAACGTAAACCTTGGCGTAAGACAGGTCTCCAGACACCCTTACGTCGCTTACGGTAGCCATTTTTACACGCGGATCCTTGAATTCACGCTGCAGCAGTACGGCTATTTCCCTTTTCATCTGCTGAGCCACGCGATCCGCACGACTAAATTCCTTTGCCATTAAAACGTATTTTCCTCTGAGATATACTCCGTTAACGGGTAAGTGGCGAAGCGGCTTTTCAGCTTCGCCACATTCATACCCCGTTAGTCCAGAGTACGTTTAATTTCAATGTTTTCGAATACTTCGATCTGGTCACCTTCGCGAACATCGTTGTAGTTCTTCACACCGATACCGCATTCGAAGCCGTTGGTAACTTCACTTACGTCATCCTTGAAGCGACGGAGGGAATCAAGTTCACCTTCGAAGATTACCACGTTGTCACGAAGCACGCGGATAGGAGCAGAACGCTTGATGAGACCTTCAGTTACCATACAGCCTGCAATCTGACCGAACTTAGGATGCTTGAATACCTGACGTACTTCAGCCATACCGATGATCTGCTGCTTGATTTCGGAACCGAGCAGACCGCTCATTGCCTGCTTAACCTCATCAATCAGATCGTAGATTACGCTGTAGTAGCGGACATCGATACTGTTGGATTCAATTACCTTGCGGGCAGCATTGTCCGGACGTACGTTAAAGCCCAGAATGATTGCTGAGGATGCTGCGGCCAGGGTCGCATCGGTTTCGGTAATACCGCCGACGGCACCGTAGATGATGTTAACCTTAACTTCATCGGTGGACAGCTTGATGAGGGAATCACTGATTGCTTCAACGGAACCCTGAACGTCAGCCTTGAGCACAATGCTGAGTTCTGAAGCGGTACCTTCCTTGAACATGTTGTCAAGTTTGGCCTTGCGCTGACGGGCAATCTTAATTTCCCTGAACTTACCCTGACGGTAGTTGGCAACTTCACGGGCCTTCTTTTCATCTCTTACCACGGTAGCTTCATCACCTGCTACAGGTACACCGCTTAAACCGAGGATTTCCACTGGAATTGACGGACCTGCGGATTCAACGTTTCTGCCGAGTTCGTCCTTCATTGCACGAACCTTACCGTATTCAAGACCGCAGAGAACGATATCACCTACGTGGAGGGTACCCTGCTTGATGAGTACGGAAGCGACCGGACCGCGGCCCTTGTCGAGACGTGATTCGATAACCACGCCTGATGCCATGCCTTCGTATACGGCCTTGAGTTCAAGAACTTCAGCCTGAAGAATAATGGCGTCAAGAAGTTCATCGATACCCTGACCGGTCTTGGCTGATACGCGTACGAACTGGGTGTCACCGCCCATTTCTTCAGACACGATGCCGTGACGGAGGAGTTCGTTGATTACGCGGGTAGGATCGGCAGCCGGCTTATCAATCTTGTTGATGGCTACAACGATAGGCACGTTACCTGCCTTGGCGTGCTGAATAGCTTCGATGGTCTGAGGCATTACGCCGTCATCGGCTGCTACAACCAGAACCACGATATCGGTAGCTGCGGCACCGCGGGCACGCATTGCGGTAAATGCGGCATGACCCGGAGTATCCAGGAAGGTGATGGTATCACCCTTGTTGGTCTGTACATGGTATGCACCGATATGCTGGGTAATACCGCCGGCTTCACCTGAAGCAACCTTGGTCTTGCGGATATAGTCGAGCAGAGAGGTCTTACCGTGGTCTACGTGACCCATGATGGTAACAACAGGAGCTCTAGGTTCGGCATTGTTGGTTACGTCACGATCGTTGAGAAGTTCTTCTTCAAGTTCGTTTTCCTTGCGTACCACAACCTTGTGCCCCATTTCTTCAGCAACAAGTGTAGCGGCTTCCTGATCGATAACCTGGTTAATGGTTACCATTTCACCGAGCTTCATGAACACCTTGATTACTTCAGAAGCCTTTACGGCCATCTTCTGAGCCAGTTCGGCAACGGTGATGGTTTCACCGATAACGATGTCTCTGGTAACCGGAGCAACAGGCTTGTTGAAGGCGTGCATCTGCTGGTTGAGCTTTGCTGAACCCTTGAACTTCTTCTGGTGCTTGGCGTTCTTCTTGCTGGACATTTTGTCGTCATGTTCATCTTCAGAACGTGCATTCTTGCCTGAACGCATCTTGGTGCCGGCGGACTTGCGACGGTTTCTGTTTTCCTCTTCGCGGTCCTGTTCTTCTTCAGCTTCCTTTACGTAGCGTGAAGTTGAATCGTCATCAATTGAATCTTCCATTGCCTGACGTGCGGCATCTTCTTCGTCCCAGCGCTTCTGATTTTCTTCAACTTCTCTGGCTGCGGCTTCAGCTGCACGGCGTGATTCTTCTTCAATCTTGCGGAGAGCTTCCTGTTCCTGGGCTCTGCGGAGTTCCAGAGATTCGGCTTCCTTCTTTCTGCGGGCTTCCTTTTCAGCTGAATTGTCTGCAGTCTTCTTCTTGTTTTCAGCTTCAGCCTTTCTGCGGGCTTCCTCTTCCTTCTTCTTCGCTTCGGCCTCTTCCTTTCTGCGGGCCTCTTCCTGCTTCTTTCTGGCGTCAGCTTCAGCCTTTGCGCGGGCTTCTTCTTCCTTTCTTCTGGCTTCGGCTTCTTCTCTTAACAACATTTCGTTGGCAGACGGAGCAGAACGCTTAACAACAATTTCAGAAGAACTGCCGGTCTTTGAACTGCTCTTCCCGCTTGGCTTGCGACTTAAACGGGTTAACTTCTTACCTTCTTCTTTATTTTTCTCTTCTGTCATATTTATTCACTTAAAACTATATGGTTAACAACTGATCTCACTGAAAACATTAAGGATTCTCATGCTGTCTTTCCTTTCCGACCTGACCGGTTATCCCCGCATACCTGCCGGTTTAAACTGTCTGATAAATTTAAAACATCTTTACCTGTCAGATACTGTCAACCGGTATTGAAAATCCTATGATTTCATTCAGACGGAAAAACAGGTCTCCCGTCCGACCAGCACTATTACTTCTGTTCCAGTTCGTCCAGATTCCAGGCAATGTTACGAGCCTTGATAATCAGACTGCCTGCCTTTTCCTTATCAAATCCAGGAATGTCCAGAAGGTCATCCGTAGCACATTCGGCAAGATCGTCAAGGGTGGAGATTTCCTTGGCGGCGAGAGCGCGAACGGTTGCGTTGTCAACGCCGTCAAGATTGATTAAAGCTGCATCAACCTGCTTGCCTGACGGAGTGGATACGTTCTTGAGGGCGTCTCTTGCCACCTTCTGAAGTTCTGCAACGAGTTCATCATCGAGACCGTCAACATCCTGCATGATTACCTTAGGATCAGAGAATGCAACCAGTTCAATGGTATCAAAACGGGCATCGATAAGAGCCTGAGCGAAGTCAGAGTCGATGTTGAGAATATCACCGAAACTGCTTACCAGACGGTTCTTTTCAGCATGCTGCTTGTTTTCCAGCTCATCAGCGGTCATAACATTGATGCGCCAGCCGTCACCGATAAGAGCAGAAGCGAGTCTTACGTTCTGGCCGTTTGAACCGATGGCCTTGGCATACTTTCTTTCATCGTTGTCAACACCGATCTGAACAAGCTTCTTGTCCTTGTCGATGATTGCCTGCTTGACTTCAGCAGGTTCCATGGCGTTGATTACGTATTTTGAAATATCGTCATCGTAAATGATGATGTCGATGTTTTCCTGGCAGAGTTCATTGGAAACATTCTTGATTCTTGAACCCTTCATGCCGATACATGCGCCCTTAGGATCAATGCGGCGATCCTTGGCTCTGATTGAAACCTTGGCTCTGTAGCCAGGGTCACGTACAACATTTACGATTTCCAGCTGGCCTTCACCGATTTCAGGAACTTCGGTAGTAAGGAGTTCTCTGAGGAAATCATTGCTGGTACGGCTCACTTCAAGCTGAGGTCCCTTGCCGTCGGCCTTGATTGGAAGCAGGATGCCTCTTACGCGGTCACCGACACGGAATGAATCGCGAGGAAGCATGTTCTGACGACGCAGTGAGGCGATGGCGCCGTTACCGAGGTCAAGAGCAATGTCGTTGCGTGAAATGTGCTTAACCAGACCGATTACCAGCTTGCCCACGCTGTCGATGAATTCATCGATTACCTGCTGACGTTCAGCTTCACGGATCTTCTGCTGAAGAACCTGCTTTACGGTAGTGGCAGTGATACGATCGTCAAGAATGTTGGCGGCCTTTGACAGATCATCATCGATCTTGTCGCATACGTAATCGCCTGCAACTGCATTTTCATCATCAAGTCTGGCTGCTTCAAGAGTGATTTCGCGGGTTGGGTTTTCAAGCTGACCGTCGGTATCAACAATGAGGTAGCGTCTTAAAACGGTGTAGTCACCTGACTTGCGGTCAATCTCAACCTTGATGTCCGGATCAAGATTTTCAAACTTCTTCTTGATTGCAATGGCTAAAGCACCTTCAAGAGCGTTAAAAACCTTATCACGATCAATCTGCTTTTCGTTTGAAACAGTATCAACTATTGCTAAAATCTCTTTTGACATTTCACTATTTCCTAAAAATTAATAATATTTCTAAAATCTTATGATTCAGGACTTCCTGCCCTGAACCTCAAAAACCTGTCCGGCCGATCAGATTACGGGAATCAGCTGTGCCTTGGAAACGTTAGGATAGGCAATTTCATAAACGTCATTGTCAACCTTGAGGAACAGAATATCCCCTTCAGTCTTTTCAAGAAGACCTCTGAAACGGCGTCTGTTGGCAACAGGCATGCTGACTTCAACGGTCATTTCCTTGCCGACATAGGCACATACCTGTTCAAAGGTAAACAGATAACGGTCAAGACCTGGTGAAGAAACTTCAAGGAAGTACGGATGATTGAAGATATCTTCAACGTCCATGATACCGTTGAGTTCCAGAGACACTTCCGTGCAGTCATCAATGGTTACACCGCCGTCCTTCTTGTCGATAAAAATCTGCAGAGTGGTACGCTTCGGATTATTGATAAGCTTAACACCCCAGAGTTCAATGCCTTTTTCCTCAAGTACCGGAGCAACAAGCTCTGCCACTCTCTGTTCTATTGTTGCCAATGAAAAAACTCCTATCTGTAATTCAGTTCCGCCTGATAATTTTCATAAAATGTGAACCACTCGCAATTATGAATAACCGGTCAGAACATTCTCATTTTTAAATTATCAATTATACATATTTTAAATAACAAAATTTTATTTAAAATATGTATAAAAACATAAGTATTAAATATTTTTACTTTTATAAATATATAAAAAAAGCTCCGGACTCTTTTGACCGGAGCTTTCTCGATCATAAACTGTCAGTGAGTGAACATCCGACGTTCACCTCGGGAAACTCATCCGAATCACCCTTTCACCAACTGCGATTATACTATCTAGTTATGATTTATTCAACAGATTATTGCATGTCCTGCCGACACCTGTCGTTCTCATCCACATATCTGCTGAAATAGTTGTACAGCAGACTTATTCCCAGCAGAACAATACCAGCAAATAACACCGATAACGCTCTGGTGATGTCCGTATGATAACTGACGTCAAAAACAATCAGCTTGGTGGCACAGAATATACAGATAAACAGTCCCGAACGTCTGACGAGCGGAACCCTGTACCTGAACCCGATGACCAGCATCACCGCTGACGAAAGCAGGGACAGGACGGTAAACACCACTGTTCCGAGATTCAGCGTAATGCATGCCGCAAGCAGGAAGCCGAAGTACTTGACAATGCAGTAGTAATACTTCTGAACAATGAACTTTCTATCCGTAAACATCACAGGAACACTTATCATGCAGCTTACGGCAAAAGCTGAAAGAGCCAGGAAATGATGGCTGGTGATTCCGTAGTTAATGCCCATGAACGTGCCGCACATGGCGACAGCTTCGGTAATGTACCACATTCTGCGGTTAATCAGGTTTCCCCTGTCTACAAAATCCTCGATGGAATTTCCGTAAACAAGCCTGAGTTTTCCGGCGTTACAGGCAGCCGTATTCGTGTACCGGGTGAAAAAAGCACCTGCAAAACAGACGGTTACCGCAAGCAGTGTTCCGATTCCCGACCAGGTCTTTATTGAATCACTGTCATGTGAAAAGACAGACATGAAATCAGTCTTTGTCATACCTGATAATGAAAGATTCAGGGCATATCCGAGATGCACGAGATAGCGCGCCAGACAGGCAAGCATTATGACCGCCAGAAACTTCACATACACGGAGGTGGCAAAAACACTGATGATTTCGGCATACCTCGTTTTTCCCGCCGCAAATGCCGATAACGACATGTGCCATCCCAGCCCCTGTCTGTCCAGAAAACATTCTGGCGCAGGTTTTCTCAGTTCATCAGCCTTTCGGTTAACGGCAAACACGACATAAAGCAGACCAAGAAGGACAGGCACATATAAGAAGCCGTATTCCGTAAGTACATAAATCCAGCCTTTTTCAAAAATATCCTTCAGGGCGTATGCGGAAATAAAATCTCTGAACGACTGTAATGCTGCAGCACCGCTGTCAAAAGCATTTATCATAACGGATGCCGTGACATACAGCGCTGCCGCCGCGGCAGCAAGATTGATGTATAACGTGTCGCGTGATTTCTCAACGGACCGGTAAACCAGCAGCATGACTGGAACGGCCGGCAGTATAAAGAACATCGGATAATAGAACGAATCGGAATATTTTCCTAAACTTATTACCAAAGTACCCATTACGGTAAGGACCGCTCCCTTTAAAAAACTGAAGCGGCATCTGGTAACCAGTGCTTCAAGAAAATGCCAGCAGGCAGGAATCAGCAGAATCCAGACGTATCCGTATTCTCTGACATCATGGTAGTAAACCAGGAGCGCGTATAAAAGCACCAGAGAAAGAACCTGATGAGCTATTCTGTATTTTCCGGACATCTCCACGCTCATTACCCAGACGGTAATCACGTAGGCGAATACCGTAAACAGAGAACAGCCCGGTACGGAATCAAAATGATATCCGAAGAAAATCATTATTACCGCGGCAACTAACGGTATCAGATCCTTTCTGATGCAGGCAAACGCAAGATACATGATTATCGGCAGGGACCAGTAAACATCACTGCGGTCCGTCATGTGCAGAATGAAATCATCATACAGACTGAAAAGCGCCATCCAGATGAGCACAAGTCCCGGAAGCAGGAAACCGTACACTTTAGGGTATACAGGCCTTACAAGCAGCATAACCGCACCGGCAACCAGGATATAGCTCAGAGTATTGGCCACGTTCCTCCAGCCGTCGTCCAGCCCCGCGTATACAAAGAGATACATGGTGCAGACTGCCAGTATCAGCGAAAGCATGTGCTTTTTCATCACCCAGAAAACCAGATATCCGGTAACCGGCACCCACCAGTACAGAGGAAGTACCGCAGGTACTGATACCGCTGATGAGCCACCTGCATGCACATGTCCGGAATATGCCATAATCACCATGGCAAACCACATAAGGAAGCAGCCGGCGTCGGCTGCCAGCCTGTACCGGACGGAGCCGTCCCTGAAATTTTTTCCGAAACAGGTGAGCATCCAAATTCCGAAGGTTCCCGTGAGAGTCGCGGTATTGAAAAGCATCCTTCCGCTTTCTGACCAGTCTGGATAAACATTTCTGTAAACCAGCGCACTGCCGGCACACAGCATCAGAACACTCAGTATATTGAGGAACCCCGATCTGTACCGCAAGCTTATGAAGTATACCGGAACAGACAGAATGTACAGAGCGGGAACAAGCGCTGTCTGAGTATGGAAGAAGCCGTTTACCGCAAGCAGCAGAAAAACAGACATTCCCGTCGTGTACCCGGTAACGGCAGCCGGAGAAAGCTTTCTGCCGAAATTCTTCAGAGCGTCCCCGAAATAACAGATACCCAGCACGGCCGTGTATAAAATCCAGATTGCCGTACCTGCCACAGGGGAATCATGAAAATGCGATGACAGAAATCCGTGATTACCGTAAAAACCGTAAAAACAGGTGACAAGTGCTATGGATATTATCTTAATTCCGCTGAAGAAAAAGCTGTTATCCTCACGCTGGGCAACAGTGTTCTGAACAGTCCTGTCAGGCGCTGAGGCAAAAGAACTGCTGACATGTTTCAGAGCGACAAGACCGCATATTCCCGCAAAAAGTCCGAGACCGCAGCTCCAGTGCAGATAATTCTCAACACATACGGCCAGCATGGCGACCGCGGCAAAGGAAACTGCGGTAACCAGCAGTCTGAGGTTCTTAACCCTGTCGCGGGCAAATCCGAACAGACAGATGAACACGGGAAGAAACGCCGCGGCAAGCATCGTGAATCCGGTCAGGCTGTTTTCAGCGACAGAATGTCCTCCCACTGCCGTTCCCGTGAGTGTCATGACAAATCCTGTCAGCCCGCCGGCGATACTGTATGCCGCTGCCGCACCAGCGGATTCATTCTTAACATATCCGGCATTTTCCCCTGTCACCTTTTTCTGCATGGAAGTTCCGTCTTCCGGGGAATCAGCCCCCTTAATCAGAAACAGTGTTATGACGCCGAAAATGATTATCGCTGACCAGAGGATATCCGAATACATGTAGTGTCTGACTGAAGGCAGTACCCAGATGGAACAGAAGATAAAAAAGAGAATGACAAGGACATTGACGCCGATGTATTTGAAATATGAAGCACCTTCGCCAAAAACCTGGTTCAGCCCGTTTCTGATGTTCTCATTAACACATTCCACGACAGAAACGTAACCGCCTCCGCACCTGTCTTCCGCGGTTCTGACCATGTGCAGATAATATGCCGCGGCTGATACCGCAGCCGTACCGCCCACAACGCAAAGAGCCGGCAGTACATTACCGTAATCAGCATTCATGATATGGCGCATGCTCATCTGCATCATGTAAATTATCGCCAGAAAAGTACAGCAGAGGACATCGGACGTATTCGGAGTCTGTGATTTTATAACGGACACAATGCAGAACCTTATACCGAATGCCAGAGCCATCCCCCATATGAGAAGAGAATAATCCGGAACCGTTAATCCAGCCACTGCCAGCATTACCGCAAGCGAATTCATGACAGCTCCGGCACGGTGCCGTAAGATTTCTTTTCTGCAGAGTGATGACAGCAGGCTGTCCGTCACCATCAGAATACAGAATGATGACATTATGACAGCGGTATACGCAATGACGCTGTCGAACATTTTACCGATAATCAGCAGACCGGAAAATTCAGATAGCAGCAGAGCCCCGGCTGACGCGGCAACTCCCGTCATGAACCGGTTTTCCCCGTCGGGATGTCCGGATTCATCCGTCTGATAGCAGTTTACAATAATCATCACCTTCTGCAGCATGATGAGACCGAAAACGGCCAGAGCCAGAATCATGCCGCCTGAGGAACCTGTCCGGAACCCTGCGCCGGCGCAGAGAGACACCATGGCAAAACCGACACTTCCGCACATAAATGACCACTGATGCTTTCTGAAGATGCTGACGGCAATTGTCGGCAGCTGGGACAGCATTATCAGCATGCATGCGAAAACAAAAGAATTGCTTTCCATGAATGAAACCAGAGGAATACTGCCAATTACTCCCGTCTGGGCTATCAGACTGAACACGCCGTGTCTTCTGAAGGTCATATGCGTCAGCATGAAAGTCCACAGTCCCAGAAAACATATCCAGGCACTGATCCCTCCGGGAACGATGTCAAAATATATAAAACCTGCCGCCATGGTAACGTACAGGAGAGCAAAACCGATGGAGGAAAGAGTAACTCTTCCCAGCCTCAGTCTGGCAATGGATAAGGCTTTTTCATTCCGGTCGGCCTTATAACCGCCGAAATAAATCATGACGCCGGAAAACGCCAGCATGGTGAAGAATCTGGCATACGGACCGAATGAGAAATGGATGCTTCTGGCTATCATGACAAAGCCTATCACCAGCAGGATTGCGGCTCCTATGCCTGCAATCATCTTTCCGGTAATCATTTCGAGGAACTCACCGTCTGAACTTCTGCGGGCTCTCGCATCTTCCGTGTTCACACCTGAGGAATAATTTCCTGAGAAGCCTGCAGTCTGAGTGTCATTCATGATGTCAGACGAAAAACCGTCCGCGGAATCTTCCCGAGCGCGGGTCTTTTCAGTAAGTTTCGGTGAAACTTCATCTTCGAATACCGCATTTTGAGAAGAAACGACTTCCGGTGTCTCTGCGGCACTGCCGCTGTCTTCAGACCGGTCTTCTGATACGTTTACACCGATATCTTCAGAAACCGCAGATTCCCTAAAGACGGGCTCTTCACTGCTGTGAGTTTTTTCTGCCGAAGTCTCTTTTTTCTCTTTAATATAGGACTCCATCAGAGCCAGAAGACCGTCACAGTCCTCATCAGAGATCCTGTCTGACAGAATTTCATCGAGTCTCCGGTGAATTCTCTCCCTGCGTGATTTTTCGTCATGTCGTTCATGGCACATGTTCTCTCCAGATGACACAGGGCCTTTATCCGGGACGTTATTATTATCTGTCATTCCCCCTCCTTTTAACCTTAGACATCAGCCTATCTGCCTTTATCAGATTTTATCAGCTCGCTTATTTTTCCCTTTGAAAGGAGATCCTTTCGCAGCTCCGCAAGGGTAATAACCTTCGGGCTTATGGAAAGAGGTCTTACGGCCTTTACCGTCATGTACCCGAGTCTGGTGGAATAGATCCCTGCAGCCACACCCTGGCCTAAAGCCGCACTGAGCTTTCCGGCAATCCCGGCTCCGATGACGTCAACGGCCGCATCGGTCGCCAGATCGGTCATCCCGATGAGAATCAGGTTTCTCGCAACTCTGCGGTAGAGCTGCATTCGTCCCCAGACACCGGTACTGAGTCCGTATACCTCGGAAATCTCCCTGATCATTCTCAGAGACCTGGCAAGAGTAAGAAACATGTCCAGCCAGGCCACAGGACTCAGAGCCACTATCACCCCGTTTTCCCGTGAACGTTTCACTATGACCTTCTTGGCTCTTTCATCCATGTCCTTCAGGACAAAAGCCTCATACAGATCAAACACCTCCCTCGGAGAAAAATGAGGCTGTAGTCTTTTCATAAAGCTTTCCCAGCATTTTCTCCTGTCCGCACCGGAATCCTTCGCAAGATTTCTGCAGATTTTCACGGCATCGGCAAATGAACCGGACGCACATGCCTGAAGCACCTCCTCGCGGTGCTCATCCACGTGCTTGAACATCAGAACCGAACTGAATTCACGGTAAATGCAGAATACTGAAATCACAAAGGCCAGAATGAAAACCACACTCCAGAAAATTCCCGTAACTGAACCGGTGGCAAATGCCGAACTGATAATTGAATAGGTCTGAAGACCGCCGTAACAGAGAAGGAGGATGAGTATCCAGAGAACCGGACTGCTCCAGAATTTTACGGGAGCTACAGGTTCATCCTCCTGCTCCTCCATGGGAACGGTGGAAGACCCTGCAAGAGCCTCATCACTCTGATCCACCTCCACCAGTTTATGTCCGGAGGAATCAAGAGTGAAACTCTTAACCATTGTCTCCCCGGGACTGATGTCCCTGCTCCTGTCTTCGACAGCGGCAGCTCCGACATTCGGGTGCACATCCTTAAGACGCTGTCCCGGGTTAAGCTTAAAGCCCGCCTTCATGCTTTCATCAAAATCTTTGCTCATTACTGTTTTTCCGCAGATACTGTTTCAAGCCGTTACAGCTTGTCACCTAAAATATACTGAAGCAGAATGTCCATGTTGATTTCTGGAATCACGTCTCCAGGATTAATCTTCGGAGGTCTCAGATCCCTCATCTCGAAATACTTCTGGAAAAACTCCATACACTCTCTTGACCACTTCGGCGGCACGCTGCCCGGAAAGAAAGGAGCCTCGTCGCCGTAGTCTGTGGTCAGAACCTGCACCTGTTTTCCCTCATGTTCCGCATACATGCATTTAGTGGCCCTTATGGCAGACAGAATCATGAACTCGCAGTTTGATCCGTCAGCCCTCACTCTGGTTGAAGCCTGCTTTACCATGGAACGAAGCAGACTCAAAAGATTCGGATACTGATCCATGGTAACCATATCGGCCTTGGCGGCCGCAAAAATCACCTTGTCTATTTTCGGAGAAAACAGACGCCCGAGCAGACTGCTGTTACCGTAGCTGAAATTTTCAAGCAGGACATCAAAGGTGTCATTGATGTCCATGAACGTTTCCCTGCCGCCCATCAGCGCCTTGAGACAGTCAATGAGAATGATCTGTCTGTCGAGCCCTGAAAAGCAGTCGCGGTAGAATTTTCTCACCACCTGTTCACGATATGCCTCATAACGTTCCTCCATGGTGCGGTACAGGGAGCCGGAACCGCAGTTCTCCGGTATGTCCCAGACCCATGGAACAAATTCAAGAATCGGGGCACCCGCAAGATCTCCCGGAAGGACGAAACGTCCAGGCACCACCATGGCAAAGCCCTGCTCCTTGCACTGCTTCAGCCAGGAGGTATAGGCCTGTACCACACGGTGCAGCTCATATTCCCTTACCGGTTTGTCGGCTTCAAGAGAGGCACCGGCCTTAATCCACTCCGACATGTCGGTAACGGATGACAGTGCGGCCGTTCTCTTTCTGATTTTCTCGCTGAATTCTGCATAATCAAGCTTTAGAAGCATCAGATCCATCAGCCATTCCCCGGGATAATCCCATATGTCAATGTATAAATGATTCTTCTTGGACAGGGAAAACCAGTCATCGTTCCGATAAACAAGTTCAAGTCTGATTTCACTTATGCCGACGGTAGGCTCAGGCCATGCCGGAGGTTCTGAAATCAGTGAAGCATAGGCATTCTGATACGGAAAGGCGGCAACTTTCAGATCTCTCGGTCTGGCAAGCCCGCCATAGGATATTCCTTTGGCATCGTATGCGGTGAACCTGGGCAGACGCTCAGCGGTTCCGACCTCTCCGAAGGTTGACAGCAGATTAACCAGAGAGGTTATGAAAGCAGTCTTTCCGCCTCTGGACAGACCTGTTACCCCGAGACGTATCTCCCGATCCATCATCAGGTTGATACCTCTGTTCACGGCATTTGTTAAATCGTTAAATATATTCATGGACCGCATACCTGCAGTTTGATGAAAAAACGTCACATCCATGCACCGGTCATTCGGAATCAGTTTTCCCTCCGGTGCGGCAGCGCGGATAGTTCAGAAAAATGAGGAACACCTCCCTGAAAACCGCCTCTTTTAACTATACCACATTTGTATAAATGATTTTTGAACGGGTATGGTTTTTGTCGTTCTCACACAGCAAAAACATGACGGCTCCGCTTTTCTTTGACCGGAATCATCCGTAAAACCACGGTTTCTTATCATATTTTGCCGGCGCGCAAATATCTTAAGGAGTCAAAACATGCTATAATCAGTGCTTGCATTACATCTAACCGGTACTTGACCGTACAGAACTTTTTTACGTAAGGATGGAGATTATGGCACGTCACACTTCTATTTTCTTAAACATGCAGGATTATAGAGATCAGGTGCCCGAAACACAGAGATTCCATCTGAACGAAGTGCAGGATCCGGACTTTCTGCCCCTGAGCTTCCGCAGACGCATTGAAAAGCTGGAGGAGGACGTCAGGGTACAGGGTTCCATCTCCACGGATCTCAATTCTCTTTTCATCGTGCTGAACCTCAGAATGAAGGATCTAACAAAGGAGCCTCTTCCCGAACTGTACAGACAGCTCAGAACCACACTCAAAAAACACGCCGGAATTGAAATAGCACCTCCGGGCAACATTCTTGAGCTTAATGAAAACACCAGATTCCGCATCTGTCCGGCCTTTGATCTGAACAGGGATCCCGACATTGTTTCCGCACGTCAGAACTGCGGAGCCGCCAATCTCGGCAGAATTCTCGAGAACCGCATCAAAACGGCCTCAAACAAAATAAACAATTTCGCCGTAAGTCTTCATGTATTCGAATCACTGTTTCTGGTCAACAACCCGGGATCGTTTCTTAATACCGAGCAGCGTTATTTTCTGCAGAATTTCATCGAAAACGAATGTTTTCCGGCAGATACCCAGCGTTATCTGCAGAGCTGCTTCTCCCAGATAATAGATCTGGCTCCGCAGATAAACGAGCTCAATCCGGAAAAGGCCTATCTCAAACCTATTAAAAATCCGGACGTTCTGAACAAATATCTCAGAATAATCAGCGGCATGGCCGCCCTTTCCGAACACAAGGTAACCTTCGAGCAGTCTCCGTACAGGGAAAAGCTTGTCGAAATGACCCGAAGGGCGAGAGTCAAAAACACCGCCGACACTCTTCCCGGAACCATTCAGGAAAAGAATCTCTCAGCCCTGCTTCAGAGAGAAATCGGAGACACCGACGTATTCAGCAGTTTTGAACCTCTTTTCAAAAACAAATCAGTCTGCCGCATGGATCAGAAAAGCATAAATCTTCATCTTGAACACTGCCGCAGGTATTTCGACATTGAAGGCTACACCGACTCCTCCATGCTGACCTTCAAGACCGGCCACGACATGGCTCTCATAGGAGGCATGGCAGTGGATGATGCCAATATGTACATGGCCAAGACATCCGCCGCAGCAGAAAGCAGACACTGGGATTTTGCCCTTAACGGCAGTCCTTTCATTCACCAGATCCATTCGGCAGGCAAATACAGATACCAGCCGGTTCAGCCGTCGGACAACGAGCAGGGACTTAAATATCTGGCAGGCATGCTTAACAAATCATACACCGTTCCCCTGCTGAACGACCAGCTGATTCTCATTGCCGCCAACCTTGAATACAGACTTCTGGCGGAAGATACCCTCTGCGGCAGACTTACTGACGTGGAACGCATCAAAACCTTCATCATACTGGTCAACTGGTTCAGAAATGCCACGAGAGCAAACGACAGCACCTCCTACGATCTGCGCAGCAGTCTGGACTATTTCGGCGGCATCATTGCGATATTCGCCTTCATGCACAGAAACGAGATATATGACAGTCATCTGACCATGCTGAGCGTTTTCCCTGAATGCAGGGACTACGCCCTGTACAGACTGTCAGCACTGAATTCCGAAGGAAAACTCACTCAGGAAAACAGTCTGCCGTATATCTTCAGCGGCTTTATTCTTTCCCATCCGGGATACAATCTCAACATCCGTATTCAGGGAGATGCCAGACCGGTACTCTACAGTCATGCCAGAAAGCTGTTCAATGCCATGATTGCCGAGGATCCACGGCTTCCGGCCAAACTTCTGCAGGGACTTGAGTTTACGGACACCCCGGTGGAACTTACCGACAGATATCCAAGCCTCAAGTCCTTCAAAAACAAGGTTATAGCCCCGATGCTGCCGCCTAAGGTGGTTCTTGGAGAAAAGGGACGGGAACTCGTCAACGGCATCGTAACCAGAATAAAGAAGGAACAGGACACCTTCCTCACCTACCTGGGGAGTGCGGGAAGCAACGTATGCAACGATCTTGTCTACCGCATATATGAATACAGTCTCTCGGGAGAAAACAGGCTTCCCGCCGGCCTGAGAAATTTCAGAAAGACACTGCTGAATTCTGATATAAGCTCCTTTGCGGAACTCAGACAGCAGTTCAATCTGAATATTTCCTATCACAGCTGCTGCGCCCGCATTTTCTCCGAATGCGCATCCATCCTGGACGTCACCATATTCCCTAATTTCAGTTTTGAATCAGAGGAACTGGTGGTAAACGCCTTCGACTACATGACTTTCGGTGAGCTTAAACTGAAATCGCATCCGTACAACAGAAAGCTTATTCTTCCTTACCGCATCATTCTGAACACCTGCACCGGATTCAAGACCATCAAGCTCATTCACGAGTTCTTCAGCAACGTCATCAGCAGAAAGCAGCTGAAGGAACTGCAGGACTACAGCGACGAACAGATAAGCGATCTGCTGACCTACGTCGCCAGAATCACCGAAATAAAAATGAGTACCAATCTCCGCTGCAGATTCAAAAACACCGCCGACAAAAACAGATACGAATTCGACGGTCTGCAGAAAGGACTGTTCCGCTCACTGTTCAGAATTCTGGTAACCGGCGGAGAGGTTGATCTTCTCAACCGCACGGTGCGCAGCCTGAACAAACTGCTCAAGGAACCGGTAATCGAAGAAAATGAAATGACCATCAGAAAATTCGCTTCGGCAAGAGGCGGATACTTCGGAGGTCTGCCGGATCATGACGACCTGATACCAAAGGTTAATTCACCTGAAAATCTGGATATGGATTTAATCAGCCAGACCACTCTGGAAACCCGGAAGGTTCAGGAAATCCTTGCTCCGATCTTTGCTGAAAACGACACCGGATACAGTTCCGCAGAAACAGCACAGGTTCCGGAAAAGAAAGCGGAGACCGTCACAGAAGACTCCGGAAAGAATGCCGGGAAAAAGCAGAATGAAGAGACCTCACCTGAAAATGTATCAGGCATGGCCGTACTCGAGCTCCTTGCTCCGGAATACCAGGCTCTGCTGAAACGACTGCTGCAGGTAGGTGAATTTACCATGAATGACTTCAAAAGCTTCTGTGCCGAAAAGAATCTCATGGCTTCAGGAGCCATGGAGGTAATCAACAGCTGGGCCCTGGAACAGTTTGACTGTACCATCATCGAAGAAGACGAGCCGATGTTCTTCGACAGAGATCTGCTGACGGAACTTTTTGAATAGGCGTAAACGACGGCAGAACAGCCTGAGCAGCAAATGCTCAGGTTATTTTTTCAGGTCTGACGCTTTTTCGGAAACAACACCGTCAGAGACCGGATTTTCGGGAACGGTGTCAGTAACTTCTGAAACAATCTCCCCGTCTGCCAGAATGGTTCTGATGCGATCCCCCCTGCCCACTCCGGAGACCGTTACTCCCTTTCCTGATTCATCAAGGGTAACGGAATACCCCTGAGTCAGAATCTTCAAAGGATTGTTGGCATTAAGAAGGGAGGCTCCGGAAACCAGTCTGTGCCTCAATTCCTTAAGATGCATTTCCATAAGCTGCAGCATCTTCTGTCCGGAGAGAGAGCATCTCGCCGAATATTCCGTTATGATATTCTTTGGATTCTGGCGGTTGAACCTTTCGTTTACGGCATTGAACGCGGCTGTACGCACCTGCAGAGCCCTGATAAGTGAAAGACGCATTCTTCCCTGAAGCTCCTGAAGCCCCGTTCTTACTGCCGAAAGCCTCTTTTCAGGAGCATAGTTGCAGAATCCAGCTCTTACCGCATTCAGACGCTGTCTCTCATAACCGATGCGTCCGGTTCCCGCATTCCACAGTCTGCGTTTAAGCATGGCAAGTCTTTCAATGGAATTATCAAGGCTGGCACTGACCATCTCGGCGGCGGCTGTCGGTGTCGAGGCACGCATGTCGGCAATGTAATCCATTATGGTGACATCCCCTTCATGACCTACGCCGCTGATAACAGGGATAACCGACATTTTGGCGTAACGGGCAAGACCTTCATCATTGAAGCAGCTGAGATCCTCCACGCTTCCTCCGCCGCGAACCACCAGCAGCACCTGACAGACATTGTGTCTGTTGGCATACCACAGAGCGTATTTAATACTCTGCACGGCCATGCTGCCCTGAACAATGGCGGGATACACCACAATATTGATAAAGCGGTTGCGTCTTTTAATGGTTCTGATGACGTCTTTTACGGCCATGCCGTCCGGTGAGGTGATTATCCCCACGGTGTGAATGTTTGCGGGAATGGGCTTCTTGCTCTGGATGTCGAACAGACCTTCAGAACGGAGCAGCTCCAGCGTTTTCAGAAACGCCCTGTAAAGATCTCCCGGTCTGTCCTGAATTTTAAGGGAGGAACCCCACAGTGTTACCTTACCCTTTGGCCTGTAAAATGAAACCCTGCCGCTGATGACAACCGTAACGCCGTCACGGATGCGATCAAACTGATGCTGGATGACACCTGAAGGAAAAGCCACGCTGAGTTCATTCTCGGCATCCTTGATGATGCAGTAGAAATAACTTCCGCGGCGGTTGTTTCCGCAGTTGCTGAGTTCCCCCTGAACCGTTACGGCATATCTGTTTCCGAAAAGCCCGGCTATTTCATTATTAAGCTCGCTTACGGAATAAACATGAGGCTCCGCCATTTTCGGAGAAAGCCCCAGATCAGCCAGTTCCGGAGAGCTTATGCCGTCATTCCGACAATTGCCGTTACCGACGGAAACGTCGTAATCAGAGAACATATCGTAATCCTTCATTGCTCCTCCAGAAATTCTCATTTATTTCAGCTTAACTGCAGGCTGAAATAGCATCAAACTGCGGTAATTTTAGATTCTTTTCGAAAATTATTCATCAAAATACAAAAACATTTTGCATTTTTCCCGCTAAATATATAATACCTGACTTTCGAGTTTTTCGCCAAATCCTTGTGAGAACTTTTAAAATTACTAAAGAAT
>LXOW01134652.1_pt1 | contig 24014 bp, 32 predicted proteins | sample 1368591 | NCBI WGS metagenome assembly LXOW01 (sample SAMN04884650, study PRJNA319009) | bovine gut metagenome | isolation source: Cow rumen | host: Bos taurus | place: Italy: Legnaro (PD) | collected 2014-07-09
CTGCGGCAGTGATTTCAGGCTGATCTCCAGCCATTCCTCCGTCCGCCATTCGCATTCCCGGTCGTTTTTCCACCGGCGGATCAGCTCCTCCCTGCCGCAGAGCAGGGTAAAGTTCCTTTCTTCCGCCTGCAGTGCGGAAATCCCCTCCGCGAATCTTCGGCGTACCCACGCATCGTCCATCAGCCATACCAGGACCACCCTGCGGCAGACGGAACATTTCCGGTAATTACCGATCATGTGCAGGATGTTGTCCACAGCCATCGCCCTGGTTTCCCGGCTGCCCACAAAGGGATGGAGATCCATGCACCAGTCCCCGTCAATGAACGCCGTTCCCGGAAGCTTTTCGGCGATAAGTCTCCCGGCCGCGGTCTTTCCCACGCCCATTGGCCCGTTGATGACAATCACCTTCATACCGCTCTCCACCGGCTCCTCCCGTACGTGGTTTATTTGTTCCCGGGTTTCCAGGGCTTCGGGGTCAGGAGTGTCGTCCTGCCGATGTCCGGGAGCACATCATACACGGAGCATCCCATTTCCTTTTCAAAGGATTCCTTGATCGCAAAGGCAGTCTCCCAGCCTTTGATATAGCCTTCCATGATGCCGTATCTCCGGGTCACATCCACAAACCGCTTTTCCAGGATAACAAATCCGTAATCCACCGCCAGGGAATCGCACAGCTGGATCAGCCGGTCATAGTCATCCGCTTTGCAGTGCAGGATATATTCCCGGATCATTTTTTCCCGTTCGTTGTCCGGCTCGCTGTCGAATTCTTCCTGCATACGGAGATAGGAGTGTGTCATACAGATCCGGGCCGCCTCATCCCATCCTTTTTCCATGCAGTACCGGTAGCCTTCACAGATGTGCGTCGGGATATCCACAATGCCGACCCGCCTGCCGATATCATGCAGCAGGCCGACGATATATGCCTTCTCCGGATCCAGGGAGGAAATCTTTTCGGCGATCTTCCTCGCTGCGATCCCCACGTTTACCGAATGCTTCACCCAGGGGCCGGGATTCAGTTCCCCCGCAAGCTCCAGCTCACGCATAGCCTCGTCTGCTGTCGGCAGCATTTTTATATCCTCCGGATCAATATACAGAATCGCATGATAATAATATATTATAACAGAAATCGGGTGTTTCGGGCAATTCTTTCTGCCGTTTGCTTTTCCCGCTCCCGGGTTTCTGATATAATGATATACAGAATCAAAGCAAATATCATTCGGTGAGGTGTCCAGCCATGAAAATCGCGGTACGCTACTACACAAAGACAGGAAACACGAAGCGCCTTGCGGAAGCCGTCGCGAAGGCCGTCGGCGCGGAAGCCCTTCCTCTCAGCGAACCGGTGAACGAGCCGGTGGATCTCCTGTTCCTGGGCAATTCCTATTATGCCTTCACCATTGATCCGGAGGTCCGGACTTTTATCCACTCCCTGGATAAGGAAAAGGTGGGCCGCATTGTGAATTTCGGTTCCGCCGCTATGATGAATTCCACCCGGAAAAAGGTGGAAGCCGAAGCAAAAAAAGTGGGTATCCCCACGGATGAGCGGGAATTTCACTGCAAAGGAGAATTCAAGGGAGTCCACAAAGGCCGGCCGAATGAAGAAGACCTGAAGGCCGCGGCTGCCTTCGCGCAGGAACTCCTCCGGAAGGAGGAAAAAGCCTCATGCTGAATCCCGGAACCAAAGCCCCGGACTTTTCCCTGGAGGACCAGAACGGGAACAGGCACAGCCTCTCCGAATTCAAAGGGCAGAAGGTGGTCCTGTATTTCTACTCGAAGGATATGACTTCCGGATGCTCCAAGCAGGCCTGCGGATTTGCGGAGCTTTATCCGCACTTCCGGGAAAAAGGCGCTGTGATCATCGGTATCAGCAGGGACAGCGCGGCCAGCCACAAAAAGTTTGAGGAAAAATACAGCCTGCCGTTCATCCTCCTGGCCGATCCGGAAAGAAGCGCGATTGAAGCATACGATGTCTGGAAGGAAAAGATGAACTACGGAAAGCCCACCATGGGCGTCGTCCGCACCACCTACCTGATCGATGAGAACGGAATCATTGCCAAAGCGTTCACAAAAGTAAAAGCCTCGGACAATCCGCAGCAGATGCTGGACGAACTGACATAACATGCAAAAATGCCCCGCTCCGCTGGAGCGAGGCATTTTTTACAGACCGGTCGCCGGTCAGGCGTACATATACTTCTTGGAAGAATCGTACTTCGGATCGTCCTTCGGAAAAGCGATGGTCGGAACATCGACCATCATGGCCGCTGTCCGGGCATGCTGTTCCAGCTCCTTCAGCAGTTCATTTTCCTTCGGTGCTTCCGTCCGTACCGGTTCTGCCGCCACGGGTGCCGCCGTCACCGCGGTTTCCCGCGCCGGCTCAGCTGCGGCAGTGGGAACGGTTCCCCTCTTTGCGTCCCTCGCCGCGTGCCGGATGGTCCGGGCCGCATCCTTGATGATCTTCCGGACCGCCCTGGCGATCCCGCGGAGATCCTTCGCAACGCCCTGCGCGTTAAAGTTGTTGCGTATACAAAGTACCAGCAATACTCCCAGTAAAATCCAGAACATTTCCTTCTCCTCCCATTCCTTTCAAACCGTTCTTCACATTACTCTTCCGGCAGCACCAGCGCGCACACGATGTAAGCGATCAGGCCGGTTCCCCAGCCGAACACCAGCAGTGCCCACACCAGGCGGACGATGACGGGATCAATACCCAGCCACTCCGCGATACCGCCGCAGACGCCCGCCACTTTCTTGTCCTTCGCGCTCTTATGGATGCGTCCGTTCAGGCTTCCCTTCTGGCTTCCCGCGATATACTGCCAGATAAAATATCCGAGGGCGAGTCCCGCAATGATTGTCATAGCTGTTTTCATATTCTTATCCTCCTGAAATAAATCTTTCCTGTGTGGCCGCGGTTCGCAGCCGCTTCTCTGCCACACTCATCATTTAGACGAGCGAAACCGGAAAACGTTACAAAAAAAATTAAAAAAATTTTTTGGAGGCTTTTTCCAGTTCCAGCAGCGCCTGTTTCCGGTCCAGTCCCGCCGCATATCCGGTCAGGCTCCCGTCCGTTCCGATCACCCGGTGGCAGGGAATGATCAGGGCCACCGGATTATGCCCCACAGCCCCGCCAACCGCCTGCGCGGACATCCGGGGCACCTGCAGCTGCTCTGCGGCAAGCGCCGCGATCTCCCCGTAGGTTGTCGTCGTGCCATAGGGAACTGTGTACAGGATTGTCCATACCGCCTGCCGGAAAGCCGATCCCTGCAGGCGGATTTCCGGTGTGAATCCCGGATCCTTTCCGCCGAAATACAGGTCCAGCCACCGCGCTGTCTCCGCAAAAACAGGCAGTTTTCCTGCCGCGGGAGCGTCCTGCCGGGCCCCGGGCCTTTCAAACCGGAGACCTGTCAGTGTTTCCCCGTCGCTCTCCAGGATCATCCGGCCCAGCGGTGATGCGTAATACTGAAAAAACAATTCGATGTTTTGTTCCATGGGATTCCTTTCTGCCTGATGCTATTTCGCTTTTTTCATGCGCGGAAATCTGCTATAATAACCCTATCCATAACAGGGGGATATGCAAAATGATTACAGTTGCTTTTTTTGATGCAAAAGATTATGACAAACCTTCTTTTGAGCAGTACGGCAGCCGGCACGGCATCCGTTTCCGCTACCTGGAAACCAAGCTGAATGAGGATACCGTCGATCTGGCCAAAGGCTGCGACGCGGTCTGCATCTTTGTCAACGACACTGTCAGCGCCGAAGTTATCGACAGGCTTTATGAGCTCGGAGTCCGCCTGGTTGCCCTGCGTTCGGCGGGCTATAACAACGTGGACCTGCAGGCAGCCTTCGGCAAGGTCCATGTGGTGCACGTACCGGCCTACTCTCCCTACGCGGTGGCGGAACACGCGATGGCCCTGCTGCTTACTTCTGTCCGGCGGATCCACAAGGCATATAACCGGACCCGGGAGTTCAATTTCTCTCTGAACGGCCTGACCGGATTCGATTTTCACGGAAAAACCGTCGGCGTCATCGGCACCGGCAAGATCGGCAGGATCTTCATCGATATCTGCCGCGGTTTCGGCATGAATGTCATCGCCTATGACCTGTTCCCCGCGAAGGACAGCGGGATTGACTATGTTTCCCTGGATGAGCTGCTGGAGAAGAGCGATATCATCTCCCTCCACTGCCCGCTGACAGAAGAAACGCGGCACCTGATCGACAGCGCCGCGATTGAGAAAATGAAAAAAGGCGTCGTGATCGTCAACACTTCCCGCGGCGGCCTGATCGACGCGGAAGCGCTGCTGGAGGGCATCAAGGCCCGGAAAGTCGGCGCCGCCTGCCTGGATGTGTACGAGGAAGAGGCGGATGTGTTCTTTGAGGACCGTTCCGGCCATATCCTGAACGACGATCTGCTGTCCCGGCTGATCTCCATGCCCAATGTGATCGTCACCTCCCACCAGGCATTCCTGACGGAGGAGGCGCTGAACAATATTGCGGAAACCACCGTGAACAATATCCTTTCCTGTTTCGAAAAGGACGGCGCCTGCGACAACGAACTGTGCTACCGCTGTGAAAACATGGAGCAGTGCAAAAAAGAGCGCAGGGGCAAGTGCTTCTGATCCGCGTTCAGTCCTCAGGCCGGGGAGAACAGTTCCTGCAGGATCTTTGCGGCATTCTCCTCCGGGGATGTTTCCCCGGTATCCACCGTCAGCTCATATCCTTCCTTTGGATACAGGTAAGTGGCGGAAGCTTCTGCGGATCCGGGGCACCGGTCCCCCCGCTTCTCCTCCCTCTTCCGGAGGATCTCCGGCGCGCAGGTGACATGCACCGTCCGCAGGGGATAGGCCTTCACCGCCTCCGTCAGCTGCGTGAAAATCCGCTCACTGGTGATCACGTGGTCGATGATGACCCCGTTCCCGGTCCGCATGATCTCCAGTACTTTTTTACAAAGATCTTCCGAAATCTCAAATACGTCATCCTCATAGATGGTTTCCATCGGTTCACATTTCATGAAATCGTCGATGGAAACCACTTCATATCTTTCCGCATATTGATCCGCAATCCGGGCCTGCAGCTCGGCTGCCAGGGTGGATTTTCCGCTGCTGGACGGACCGTTCAGCAGGATGATCTGTTTTTCCATTTCAGGCCTCCTTCACGGCACACACCGTACAGGTGGTCCCCCATACCTGCAGGATCCTGACATCGCTGAATCCGGCTTCCGCCAGGATTTCCATCTCATGCTCCATCGTCAGCGGCGTGTCATAGTGGTAAAACTGTCCGTCATCCAGCTGCTGTTCCCGCTTCAGCGCTTCCAGGTTCTCAAAGTATTCCTTCTCCAGCGCTTCCGATTCCGCAAAATAATCCGTCAGGATAAACTTCCTGCCTTTTTTCAGTGCGCCAAAAAGGCCGCGGTACAGTTCCCGTTTTTTCTCCGCTGTGAAATGGTGCAGGGATTCCACGGATACCGCCGCATCATAGGTGTCCGGGGATAGTTCCGCGTCAAAATAGGATTCGCACCGCAGATGCAGTTTCCTGTCCGGAAACTTCGCCGCCAGTGCGTCCAGCATCGGCCTGCACAGGTCGATGCCGGTCACATCCGCCTCCGGATTCAGCCGGAAGTATTCCTCCAGCTCCAGTCCCGTTCCGCAGCCCAGGTCCAGCACTCTGGCTCCCGGCTGCGCCGGCAGCTGCGCTGCCGTATAGGCATAGAAATCCGATGCGCCTTCAATGGTGGTGCGCATATGTTCGTCATACCCGTCCAGCCGGTTTGTAAAGAATTCCGACATCTCTTCCAGTTTCATAGGTTTGCTCCGTTTTCCTGCCTCTCCGCCGGCAGTCTCCTCCTCCGGATCCACTCCCGCATCACCGGGCGGATCGGCGGGGAGATTTCCTCCATGTCAATCTCCTCTGCCGCGAAGAACCGCAGGTCTTCCATCTCCCCGTCATTCATCGCCGGTTCCCCGTGCCATTTCCGGCAGAGATAGACAATTTCAAAGTTGGATACTTCATCCCCGTTGGGATAGATATAATGGGTTTCCGGTCCGGAATTGACGCAGAAGAACTCCAGCTCCTCCGCAGTCACGCCCATCTCTTCGTGCAACTCGCGCCTGGCGCATTCCTCGGCGATTTCGTCAATCTCCGCAGCGCCGCCTGAATACCCCCATTTGTGGTTGTCGGACCGTTTTCCCAGCAGGGCCCGGCCGGATGCGTCCAGGCAGATCACGCTGGCCGCGCACTGCATGACCGTCCGGTGGCCCACATATTTCCTCATCTCCGCCATATACCCGGTCATCTCCGTATCCCCTCCTTCCGGATCCTGCCGCCTCTCCCGTTTCCCCGGTTTCTCAGGCCTTCTTCCAGATCCCCCGGAAGATCTCCCTCCGTTCGCCCTGGTATTCGCCGGTGCCCTCGAAAACCGGTTCAAATCCGCATTTTATCAATACATGCTTCGAGGCCGCGTTGTCCCGCAGACAGATGCCCAGCACCTCCCGGATTCCGATCCGCCCCGCCATCACCGGCAGGAACGCCTGCACTGCTTCCGTGGCATAGCCCTTTCCGGTATACTGCTTCGCGATATGGTAGCCGATTTCCCAGGCGCCGTCTCCCAGCGGAACCATCTGCACATAGCCGATGTTTTCCCCGCCGGCCTTCGTCAGCACCGGATAGGTCAGCGGCCCTTCCGTCCCGCTGTACCGCGATATCAGGAAGGCGATGGCTTCCCCCGCCTCCTCCTCGGTTTCAAACACTTCGTCCGGAACAAATCTCCGGTTGTCCTCATCCAGGGAATTCAGGTGTACATCCTTCGCCATGTCCGGCGTAAATTCGGTAATCACCAGTCTTGCCGTTTCAATCTTCATCGCTGTCCGTCCTCATTCGCCCTGCGGCACATTTTCATGCAGGCTCTTGTTCCGGTAATTCAGGTTTGTCCGGACGGTGTACCCTTCCTTTTCCCAGAAGGCGTTCCCGCCTTCATTCTCCTTGAATACCAGCCCGAAAATCTTTGTGATTCCTTCCGCCCGCAGCGCTTCCTCCGCCTGCTGCACCAGCCGGTGTGCAATCCCCTGCCGGCGGCAGTCCGGACGCACGCACATATGATGGATGATGGCGCGCCGCCCGTCGTGACCGGTCAGGATCACGCCGGCCACCCGTGTCTTTCCGCCGTCCTCCTGCTCCTCCGCGAGAAAGCAGGTAGTCGGATTGCGTTTCAGGTAGCGGGCAATGCCTTCCCGGCTGTCGTCCACCGGGTTCAGCGCCCGCCTGGACTGTTCCGTGCTGTTCCAGAGTTCAAAGATCGCGTCATAATCCTCAATGACCACCTGCCGGATCGTAATCTTCATAAATCATCCTCTTGCTTTCACAGTTACTTTGCGATAAACATCCCGTATTCCTTGGGAACCCGCAGGATTCCGCCGGACATATTCCGCTCCAGGACAGCGCGGATTTCATTCCGCGGCAGCTGCTTCAGTTCCGTCATGCCGGTCAGGGAACAGATGTAGTCCACCATATCCTCCACATCCGTGACTTCCAGCGCGTCCTCATACCGCAGGCATTCCACCTCATGAAACACGCTGAGCAGCTTGTCTTTCCCGTTCTGCAGGGTGAAATTGCGGTTCACCTCATTTTTCACCCCGCAGGCGCTGAACAGATCATAAATATACTCCATCATGCCCTTCTCGCCGAAGGTCGCGCAGTAGAAGGCGCCGCCTTTCTTCAGCACGCGCCGTACTTCCTTCAGGCCCCTGTACAGATCCGGAACATGGTACAGCATCATGTTGGCGATCACGGCATCGAAGGTCTGGTCCGGAAACGGAATGTCCTGGATATCAATCCCGCGGTAATCAATTCCGTCCGCGTCCCCCAGGGTTTCCCGGGCTTTTGCCAGCATGCCCCCGGAGAAATCGGACAGCACGAACTGTTTGCAGCCGCGGATCATCTCCTGTTTTCCCAGCCACATCTCCCCCGTTCCGCAGCCCAGCTCCAGCACCGCCATTCCCGGCCGGAGATCGTAGTGGGACACAATCCAGTTCCCGAACCCCTGCTGATTGATGGAATACTTGGTGTGGATCGAAATCCGGGTGCTCAGGTTCGCCGATGTGCTGTACTGCTGCCGCACCGCCCTGCTGTCGTTCAGTGTGCCATTCCCTTCCGGTGCCATGGCCAGCCCCCCCTGTCTTTCCTCTCTTTCCATCCATCATACCATGGAATCCGGAAAAGTTGAATCAAAAAACAGGGTTCAGGCCATGCGGGAAAGAATTACACAGAAGTGAAAAGAGTGTGTCCGCTATTCCTGTACCACGGAGGAAAAACAGATGGAAGCAAAACGAATCACCGCTGACATGATCGCCCCCTGCGGTCTGGACTGCAGCCTGTGCAAGCGCGCCCTGGCAGAAACGGATCCCTGTCCCGGCTGCCACGGCCCGAATGAAAACAAGCCGGAATTCTGTGCCCTGAAATGCGGCATCATCCTCTGCAGGAAGCGGAAGGAGAACGGCTATACCTACTGTGATGAATGCCCGGATTATCCCTGCGCGGACGTGCTGGAAAAGGAGACCCGCTACACCTCGAAATATCCGCTCTATGAATCGCCCGGGAAAAACCTGCGGGACATCCGGGAATCCGGCATGGAAGCGTTCCTGGAAAACGAGCGGAAGGAGTGGACCTGTCCGGAGTGCGGCCATATCGTTTCCGTCCATACCGGCCTGTGCAGCGGCTGCGGCAGTCAGTACGGCGCGGTCCCCGTCCGGGTGGATGAGGACACCTGGCGAATTGAAAACCGCATGGTGCGTTTTTTCCTGCTGAAGGGAACGGAGAAAGCCCTGCTGATCGATACCGGCATGACGGTCCGCCATGCGAAGCAGATGGCGGAAGCGCTCACCGGCCTGCCGGTGGAGCTCCTGAACACCCATGCCGACGTGGACCATACCGGCTGCAACGAGCAGTTTGAGTCCTTCTATATGCATCCGGCGGATGAGGAACAGTACCGGAAATCCGGAAAGTCCGGCCGGGTGATTCCCGTGCGGGACGGGGATGAAATTGACCTGGGAAACCGGAAGCTGCGGATCATCCACCTGCCCGGCCATACTCCCGGCAGCATCGCGGTGCTGGATATCAGCCGCCGGGTGCTGATCAGCGGAGACCCGATCCAGGAGCACGGCCACATCTTTATGTTCGGCGAACACCGGAACATGAAGGACTATATCGCCAGCCTGGAAAAGCTGGAAAACATGACCGGTGATTTTGATGAAATCTGGCCTTCCCATTCCGATCTTCCGCTTGCGCCGGACTGCATCCGGCGGCTGCGGGAAGGTGCGGAAAAAGTCCTGAGGAAAGATATAAAGGGAAAGGAAACCGATTTCCACGGCCGGACGATCTTCGTCTATGACCTGGGCTTCTCTGCATTTCTCTGCGGGGAATAACATTTCATTTCATCCGGAAACAGGCAGGAGCGCCCCGCGGCGCCCCTGTCTGCTTTTCTGTTTTCAGGGTCCCGGATTCGGAATGCGGACATAGTATTTCTCAGCGTCCTCCGCCACGACCCTTCCGCCGTTTTTCAGCATCACCTGCAGGGAGGCCGGATTGTCCCGGTTCACCCGCAGGTAGAATTCCTCCTCCGGCACAATCTTCCTTGCCTCCTCCAGTGTCAGGCGCAGCCCCTCCGTTCCGTATCCCCTGCCCCGGTCGTTTTTCCCGATGCAGTAGCCGATATGCCCGGCCCCGGTCCGCAGGGATTCGCACAGGGTATGACGGATCCGGAACTGGCCCACAATCCGGTCATCATCCCACAGGAACAGGAAGGTTTCCGGCACATATCCCTCCGGCAGGTTTTTCCCTTCGTCATAGGCGATCATCTGCGGCAGTGCCTTCGTTTCAAAATCCTCCCGGGATACCTGGGGCCATTCGTTGGTCAGGCCGTTTTCATCCGCGGGCATCTCCCGCACAAACTGCCATTCCTTCTCCAGGTCGGCGGCATTCGCCTTCTTCACATACAACATATTATGGCTCCTCCCCCGTCTTCAGGCTACCGGGTCTTTTCCATCCGGATCAGGTGTTCCTCATCCGGTTCGCTGATCCCGTTCTTGTAATGGTACCCCATCCGCAGATAGAAGGGCACGCCGGTAATGGATGCCGGAATTTCAATCCGCCTGGCACGCAGGAAGTATTCATCCGCCTCCAGGGTCTCCATGATTTTCCGGCCTACACCCCTGCCCTGGTATTCCGGCAGCACGAAAATCGTGAACAGGCTGCTCTCATCCTCTTTGCCCCAGTAGGGTCCGATGGCACCGCAGCCGACGATCTTTTCCCCGTCCTGGATCACATACATATGGGTCCATGCAGCCCGGCCCAGGACATGCTCCGGCGTTTCGCTGCGGATCAGTTCGTCCATCAGCTCCCCCGGATAGTCTTTCCTGTTTGAAATCTCAATGGTGGTGCGGATCAGCTGCGATACCGCTTCCGCATCCTTTTCCTCAAATTTTCTGACGATCATGGTGAATTTCTCCTTTTTTATTCAACCGGATACATGATGCGCAGCCGCTGCGCTTCATTCGCCGCAAAGCCGAATTTCGCGTAAAAAGGGATCTTGTCCGGCATGGCGCAGAGTTCCACAAAGATTCCTGTTCCCCGGACCCCGTTCTGCCGGATAAAAGCCAGCAGTTCATCAATCATCAGTTTTCCGATGCCCTGATGCTGGTATTCCGGCCGAACAATCACATCCTTGATGTAATAGCACAGGCCCAGGTCCCCGATCATACGGGCCATGGCAATAATCCGGTCCCCGTCAAACACAGAAACCCGGAAAACGGAATGGCTGAGCGCCAGCGCAGTCTGTTCCGGAGTCGGCGCTCCGTCCCACACGCTCTCCCAGAGTTCACGGAACTGTTCCGCGTTCAGCTCGTTATGCTTTACGGTCCATTTGCCCTGTTCCTTCTTCCCGGCGCCTGTCCGGCGAATTTCCATCCTGCGGCGGTCCCAGGCTTCCTCTCCGAACCGGAAGGCGCCGGCATCCGTCCTGACCTCTGTAAAACCGATGCTTTCATAGCACCGGACCGCCGGTATGTTCACCGGAAAAACAGCCAGCTGGACCGCGTCCGCTTTCGTGATGTCAAAAGCATATTCCACCGCCAGCTTCAGCAGCATCTTTCCGGTTCCCTTTCCCCGCAGGGCGGGATCCACCACCACGAACTTCAGCATGCCCACATTGGTTTCCGGATGCAGGGAATAGCAGAAAAAGCCGATGACTTTTCCGTCGTCATCCGTCATCACAAACGGGCTTTCACCGTTCCGTCTTCCCATTTCATGAAGTACCCGCGTGAAATCTTCCGCCTCCGGCGGATAGGTGAACCGGTTGCCGCACCACAGGGCATGCATTCGCTCATCCGTAATCCAGCTCCGGATTGTTTCAAAATCCTTATCCTGTATAAACGGTCTCAGTCTCATTCCGCGTTCCTCCCCCTGTCAGTCCTCAGCTCTCTTCCGGGAAATAATCATCAAATGTTCGCTGTGGGTCAGGTAGTCTTCCTTCTCGCAGTACCGCAGCGCGTAATCGTAAAACGCCATCCGGATCTTCCGGGGGCTCTGGCTCAGCTGGCTTCTGTAAGGCGCCAGGATGCTTTCCTGCCCGAAGACCGTTTCCGTCTGCAGGCCTTTCACCAAGGCCAGCAGCGCCTTCGCGTCCCTCACCGTGGTCATCCAGGCATAGGTGAAAGCGTTGAAGGCAACGCTTTCGTCCCGGGCGGCAATATCATAGAACACCTGTTCCTCCGGCCACAGGATCGTTTCCTGCGATTCCCTCAGGCCGTAGATCACGCCGCCGAACATCAGGATAAAGCTGCAGCACAGGCATCCGCCCGGTTTCAGCACCCGCTTTGCCTCTTCAATCGCCCGGATCCGGCTTTCTTCATTCATCAGGTGATACAGCGGCCCCATCAGGAAAACCGTATCGAACGTGTCGTCCGCGAAACGGGACAGGTCCAGCGCGTCCCCCTGCAGGGCAGTGATCTTCACACCGTACTGCCGGGCCTTCTGCTTCGCGAACCGCACGTTGCCGCCGCTCAGGTCCAGCAATGTCACATCGTGCCCATGCTTCGCGTAGTGGATCGAATAATGTCCGGGCCCGCCGCCGATATCCAGGATCCGGTCCCCCGGCCTGATATACCGGTCCATCATATGGGTCGTAATATATTTCTCAAAAGGATGCCTCGTCTTCAGCCGGTCCCATTCCTTCTTCGGATCGGCGTCGTAGTGCGTCCGCACCGCTTCTTTCTCTTCCCGCATGGTTTTCCCCTTCCCCGGCTCATCGGTACAGCCGTATGTACAGCTTTCCCGGATAGGTATCGCTCCCGTCCAGTTTGGAAAGCATCACATCTTCTATATAAGTCATGCCCAGTTTCTCCATCACACGCCGGCTCCGGCTGTTCGCTTCCGCGAAAGTCCCCCGGATCCCCCGCACGTCCCGCCGTGACCGGACATATGCCAGCAGTCCCTCAATCATTTCCAGGGCATAGCCGTTTCCCCACTGGTCCTTCCGCAGGTTATACCCGATGGTCCAGAGGTCATCCTCCGGCCGGTAATACAGGCCGCCGCTTCCGATCAGCTCCCCGGTGGATTTCAGCACGATGCCTGCGTCGTACTCATCCGGATCCTCAGGATCCAGCGTCTCCAGCCAGGTTTTGACATCCTCCGCCCGGGTGTAGACCGGGTAAACCATGTACCGCGCCACATCCGGATCGCCGCACCACAGAAAAGCCGCCTGATAGTCCTCAGGGGTCAGGTTACGCAGGAGCAGCCGCTCCGTTTCCACATTGATTCTCATTCTTGAACCCTCCTTCTGTGATGATATATCAAAAAGCCGCTTACCTGTCAGAGATAAGCGGCTGCCTGATCTGTACGGAGACTCGGGGTTACGCTTCTCTGCTCATTGGAAAAACGGATACGACAAACATGCGAACATGATTGCCATTGTTCGCCGGCATCCAGTTACCAGACAGAATCCGTTTCATGGGCAGAGCTCCTTTCCCGAAGTTTGCGATGACTATACACCAAATTCCGGAAGGCGTCAACCCATTTTCCCTATACCTTTCAGGACCGCCGGAATTCTGTTATAATCCCGGAAGAAACCACATCGCCGGAGAAAGGACTTTTCAGCAGATGACACCGAATCAGAGAATCTGGGCCCAGTCCAGAAACCGCCTGGCTGCCGCTGTAGCGGAACTGGGATATCCGGAGGAGTTCGCCGACCTGCTGGCGAAGCAGCTGAGAAGTCCCAAAGCCATCGACCGGATGGCCGCCTACCTGGATCATGCGCATCCCGCCACCATGGAGATGATCGTGGACGAGATGCTGGCCATCTGCGCGGAGATCGATGCCTGGCGGGAGAAAAAGGAAAGCCAGGAAGCCCAGGCGGGCTATACTTCCTGGCTGAACAGTGACGAACGGGATCTTTAAATCATACCTTTTCAAAATCAGACGCCGGGTGCTTGCAGATCGGACAGATAAAGTCCTCCGGAAGCTCCTCGCCCACATACTCGTAGCCGCAGATCCTGCAGCGCCAGATCGTTTTGCCTTCCTGCGTTTTGCCCACTGCTTCCGGCTTGGGCTTGATCTGGTCCTGGTAATAACTGTAGGTGGCGGAAGGAATGTCACTGAGCACCTCCATGTCCGTTACGGAGGCGATGAACAGCATATGGCTGCCCAGGTCGATGCTCTGCTCCACTTTCGCGGAAATCCAGGCATTGGTGCCCTCCGTCACAATCAGGGTTCCGTTCTCCGCCCGCTGGGTTTTATCGTAGCCTTCAAACTTGTTCACATCCCGGCCGCTCTGGAACCCGAAGCGTTTGAACAGGTCAAACGTGGCGTTCTGCGCAATCACGGAGGCAGTGAAGCATCCGCTCTCCATAATCATGCCGCAGGTGTAATTGTTCTTGTTCACCGCGACGGAGATGCGGTTGGGTTCGGAGGTGACCTGCGCCACCGTGTTGGTGATGCATCCGTTGTCCTTCTCCCCGGTCCGGGCTGTTACCACAAACAACCCATAGGAAATGGCGTACATGGCTTTCTTGTTCATAGGATTCCCTTTCCCCGCCTCAGGCGGATGATATATTTAATTGTTTTTCACTCCCCGATCATTTCCATCGCCGCCACGCACCGCAGCAGTTCCCGGTCAATCTTCTCCCGGCCGTAAACGTCGATGAACCGGTCCGTATACTTCGTCGTGTGCAGGTTGAACATCATTGTCCACAGTCCCCACAGCACATCGATATGCCGGTCGGCGATCCCGCCGGCACCTACATCAATGAATCCTGTGAATTTCCAGTTGTCCAGCATCACATTAGGCAGGCAGTAATCGCCGTGGATCAGCACCTCAGCCTTCAGTTCCGGCATCCCCTGTTCTGCCGCGGACCATGCTGCCTCCGCCGTATCGAACTCCCAGAGTTCCCGGAAAAGATCCGGTTCATAGGCACCCTTTGCGTGCCCCCGGAGCACATTTTCCCTGTAGCTTTCCAGCCGGTCCTTCACCGGGCAGTCCTCCGCCCGGATATCGTGCAGTTCCCGTAGCTTTTCCGCCAGCAGGTCACAGAGTCTCTCAGGCTCCCTCCGGTACATTTCATGGGTACAGTCTTCCCCGGGTATCCGCCGTGTCAGCAGGTAGTCGTGCTGCCCGTCCTCCGCGAAGGCAAGCACCTCTGCCGAAAGCCCCAGTGAATGGAAATAGCCGGTCATCATCGCTTCCTGCTTCAGGGTTCCGGCCGCGTTTTTCTTCAGGAACAGTCCGCCCTCCCGATCGATATACCATACCCTGGCTTCTGGAGAACAGCTGCTGTCATAGATCGCGGCATCCCGCAGGAAGGGCCGCATTTCCTGCGGAAAATCCGCGGGATTCAGTTCGGTTTTTGTGCGGTTCATGGCTGTCCCTCCGCTTCCTCCACCGTCTCCAGCAGAAAACTCACCGGCCGGAAACCGTCATTGCAGGAAATCATCGCCGACTTCGGGTTCTTCATCCAGCCGTCGTAGAAATTCTCCCCGCCGTGGGCCAGGGTCATCACAAAGGGAGACACGGTCTCCCAGGCGCTTTCACAGAATCCTTCCGGCCGCTCCCATCCGTTGCAGACAAAGGTCTGTCCCATCCGCATCCCGCAGGCATGCCGGATGGGATTCTCATACTGCGCGATCAGGTCATCGTAGCGGGCGATTTTCTTTACGGTAATCCGGACTTTTTTCATGTTTTCACCTGTTTTGCCTTTTTGATTATCTTATCATGTCTCTCCGCGTATTTCCAGTCCGGAACAGAACAACTTGCAATCTCCCGCCGGATCGGGGATAATAGCTTCATCCTGTCATAGGAGGTATGTGCCTCATGTCCGCGGAAAGTTCTGTTTTCACCCATAAAGTGCAGTATTATGAAACAGACATGATGGGCATCGCCCACCATGCCAATTATCTTCACTGGATGGAAGAAGCCAGGATCCTTTTCATGGATCGGATCGGTTTCCCCTACAAACGGATGGAGGCGGAAGGTGTCCTTTCGCCGGTCCGCTCTGTCACCTGCAATTATGAGCATTCCTGCACCTTCGGGGATGAAATCAGCGTTGAGGTCACGGTGGAATCCTTCAACGGGGTCATCCTGGTGATCTCCTACCGCATGACAAATCAGCGTGGGGAGCAGGTCTGCACCGCCCGTTCCGAGCATGTATTCATCAACCGGGAAGGGCGCTTCGTCCGCCTGAAGCGGGACCTGCCCGAATTCTTTGACGCGATTACCGCTGTTTCCGCATCCAGTCCCGGATAAGGGTTTCCATCTGCTCCGGATGGCGGTCAAAATGATGGGTTTCCCCGGCCATCACGGCCAGTTCGCAGTTTGCGAAATGCTTTGCCATCTCCTGTGAGACAGACAGCGGCACTGTATCGTCTTCGTCCCCGTGCAGGATCAGCACCGGGTTCCTGAACCGCTCTGCCGCCTCCTCCACACAAACCGTCTGCGCCACGCGGACATAGTTGCCGTCCAGCTCCAGCCCCTTGATTACGGGAACGCTGTCCGGGATCTGTTTCGGATCGATGTGCGTCCCCAGCAGGTTTCCTTCCCGGCAGCACCGCGGAATCATGAACGCGGGCGCCCGCAGGATCAGACCCCGGATCCGGTCCGCCTCCATGCCGCCGGCCACTGTGGCCACCAGCCCGCCCTGGGAATGCCCGGAAAGATACAGGTCTGTATATCCCTCGCCCCGGGCCCAGTCAATCGCCGCCATCACATTGGAAATCCATTTGTGCAGCGTATGGTTCCGGAATTCCCCGTCGCTCTCCCCGTGGCCGTACAGATCCATGCGCAGGGTCGCAAAACCGGCTTCCCGCATGGCCGCGGCCGCCCGGACCGTGTGCGGCCGGTCCTTGGCGCTGGTAAAGCCGTGCAGCACGATCACCAGAGGGCATCCTTCCGCGTTTTCCGGTTTTTCCAGTACCGCGCTCAGCCGGATTTCATCGTCCTGAATGAACATGATCATTTTCCTTTCAGTTTTGTATTCTGTTTTTTCAATTCTACCAAATGAATCCCGGGCCGTCAAAGGAAACCGGCCCTTTGCTTTTTCCCTTGCATTCCCGGGCCGGATCGTGGATAATGTCCCCGGAGGAGGAGAACGCGCCATGATCACCGGCATTCACCATATTTCCCTGAAATGCGGCACCGCTGAAGAGTTTGCCCGGGCAAAGGATTTTTACCTGCGGATCCTCGGGTTTTCCGTCATCCGGGAATGGCCGGAAGGGATCATGATCGATTCCGGCTTCGGCCTGCTGGAGATTTTCTGCAACGGCACCGGGATCCGGACCAAGGGCGCCCTCCGGCATATCGCATTTTCCACGGACGACGTGGACGGTATCACCGCGAAGGTGAAAGCCGAAGGATACGAAGTCTTCATCGAACCCAACGACATCACCATCCATTCCTCTCCCGCCTTCCATGCCAGGATGGCCTTCTGCCGCGGACCGCTGGACGAGGAAATTGAATTTTTCCAGGAGGAAACCCTATGAAAACAGCCATTGTCTATTACTCCCAGCATCACGGCAACACCCGGAAACTGCTGGACGCTATCGCCGCAGAGAACGAAGTGACCCTGATCGATGTGACAAAGCAGCCGGAAACGGATCTGACCGGTTATGACCGGATCGGCTTTGCCTCCGGGATTTATTACAGCAGCTTTGCCAAACAGCTTCTGTCCTTCGCCCAGGCATACCTGCCGGAAGGAAAAGAAGTTTTTTATCTTTACACCCACGGCGCGCCGAAGGGAGAATTCCTGGCGGCCATCCGTGAAATTGCCGCGGAAAAGCACTGCAGCGAGATCGGTTCCTACCACTGCCGCGGGTTCGATACCTTCGGTCCCTTCAAGCTCGTTGGCGGCATCGCCAAGGATCATCCGACGGCGGAAGAGCTCCGCGGCGCCGCGGATTTTTACCGGAACCTGTGACCCGGGACCGGTGCAGCTGAAGAAGTGCGAACAAAAAGTAACAGGTGGACCATCAAAAAATGGGAAGCCTGTTTCTTTGTTCTTCCGGTAAAATGCAGCTGAAAATACTGGAACCGGAGGAAAAACCATATGAATCAGAATGCACTTGCACACCGTCAGTCCGAAGCCCGCCTGCGCGTCCTGAATCCGGACGGAAGGCCCGCCATCCGCCAGAAGGTCGATGTGAACCAGGTTTCCCACCGGTTCCTTTTCGGCTGCGGCGCCTTTGATTCCGTCGCCATCATGAAAACCGAGGATCCCGCGCAGAAAGCCTTCCTGCAGGAGCGGATGGAAAAATGGCTGGCCCTGTTCAATTACGGCACCCTGCCCTTCTACTGGGGCCGGTATGAGCCCGTGGAAGGCCAGACCGCCTATACCGAAACCATGGCCGCCGCGAAATGGCTGCGGGAAAAAGGCGTCCAGGTCAAGGGGCATCCCCTCTGCTGGCATACCGCCTGCGCGCCCTGGCTGCTGCAGTTCTCCAACGAGGAAATCCTCCGCCGCCAGATCGAACGGATTCACCGGGATGTGAATGCTTTCCGCGGCGTCATCAACCTGTGGGATGTCATCAACGAAGTCGTGATCATGCCCGTGTTTGACCGGTATGACAACGCCATCACCCGGATCTGCAAGGAAAAGGGCCGTGTCGGCCTGGTGAAGGAAGTCTTCGCCGCCGCGAAGGAGAGCGATCCGGACGCCGTCCTGCTCATCAACGATTTCAACACCAGTGAACACTACGCCGAGCTGATCCAGGACCTGCTGGAAGCGGATGTCCCGATCAGCGCCATCGGCATCCAGAGCCATCAGCACCAGGGATACTGGGGACTGGAAAAGCTGAACGACGTGCTGGAGCGGTTCTCCCGTTTCGGCCTGCCGATTCATTTCACGGAAAATACGCTGATTTCCGGTGAAATCATGCCTGCCCACATCGTCGACCTGAATGACTGGCAGGTGGATGAGTGGCCCAGCACCCCCGAAGGCGAAGAACGCCAGGCCCGGGAAATTTCGGAAATGTATTCCGTCCTGTTCGCCCATCCCCTGGTGGAAGCCATCACCACCTGGGATTTCAATGACGGCTGCTGGCTGAAGGCCCCCTCCGGCTTCGTCCATGAGGACAACACCGAAAAGCCGTCCTGGTATGCCCTGAAGAAACTGATTCATGAAGACTGGGAAACCCATGTTTCCCTGGTCACCGATGAGGAAGGATATATCTCCTTCACCGGTTTCCGGGGCGGTTATGAACTGAAGGCTGCCGCCGGCAGCGCTTCCTTCACCCTGGAAAAAGACCTGAAGGATACGCTCCGTCTCTCCTGACGGCATCCGGTTTCCTGAATAAGGCAGCGGGAGGAGTACGATGATCAAGACGCTCTGGCGGCTCAGCCGCGAAGCGGTCCGCTATAAAAAACTGTATCTGACAGCCATCCTGTCCACCCTGGCGCTGACAGCAATCAACCTGGCAGCGCCAAAGTTGCTTTCTTCCATGACCGGTATTGTGGAAGCCGGAGTGGATGAGACGGGACTGAGAAGCATCGCCTGGCTCACCGCGGGGCTCGTGGGGCTCTATCTCCTGCGCATCCTGTTCCGCTTCCTGAGCAACTACCTGGCACACAAAGCCGCCTGGTACCTGGTGGGCGACCTGCGGACCCGGACCTACGACAAGCTGGAGCATATGCACCTGGGCTATTTTCACGACAAGCAGACCGGCGACCTGATGAGCCGGATCGTGAACGATACCCGGGATTTTGAACTGCTCTATGCCCATATGATTCCGGAGACCATCACCAACCTGGTGACCTTCACCGGCGTACTGGTTGTCCTGCTGACCATTAATTGGAAACTGGCGCTGATTACCTGTGCGCCGATTCCCCTGATCTTTTTCTCCGGCTATATCTTCTCCAAAAAAGTCCGCCCCTTCTTCCGGATTTCCCAGAAGAAAATGGGCGAACTGAACGGAAAGCTGCAGGACAACCTTTCCGGCATCCATGAAATTCAGTCCTTCGGCCGGGAAGAATATGAAACCGGGCAGGTGGACATGCAGAATTTTTCCCACATCCGGGCCATGCTCCAGGCGCTGAAAATCAGTGCTGTATTTCATCCCTCCGTCGAATTCATTTCCTCCCTCGGTACCATTCTCGTCGTCGGCTTCGGCGGTTTCCTTGCCTACCGTGAAGGTCTGAGCGTAGCGGATATCGTCGCCTTCCTGCTGTACCTGGGCCTGTTCTACGGGCCGGTCACCGGCCTGGCCAACCTGCTGGAGAACATGCAGCAGTCCATGGCCGGAGCGGAACGCGTGCTGGATGTGCTGGACGCGCCTTCCGAAATCCAGGACCGTCCCGGTGCGAAATCCCTGGGCACCGTGAAGGGTGAGATCACCTTTGACAATGTTTCCTTTGCCTATGAAGGCAACGCTCCGGTGCTGAAGGATGTTTCCTTCGTCTGCAGGCCCGGGGAAATGCTGGCTCTGGTTGGTCCCACCGGCGTGGGAAAAACAACCCTGACCCAGCTGATCTCCCGGTTCTATGAGCCCACCTCCGGCCAGATCCTGATCGACGGGCAGGATATCCGCGACGTAACCATCGAAAGCCTCCGCCGGAATATCTCCCCCGTCCTGCAGGACACCTTCCTCTTCAACGGCACCATCGCGGAAAACATCGGCTACGCCGTGCCGGAAGCCACCATGGAGGAAATCGAGGAGGCCGCGAAGGCCGCCAATATCCATGAGGATATCATGGCCATGCCGGACGGCTACCAGACCCAGGTCGGCGAGCGCGGACTGCGCCTTTCCGGCGGCCAGAAGCAGCGCGTCGCCATCGCCCGGGCCATCCTGCGGAAATCGCCGATCATCATCCTGGACGAAGCAACCGCTTCCGTGGACGTGGAAACGGAGCAGCAGATCCAGAAAGCGATCGCGGGCGTGGCCGGAAGCCGTACCATTATCGCGATCGCGCACCGTCTTTCCACCATCCGCAACGCCGATCAGATCCTGGTGATTGAGGATGGCCGCATCACCGAGCGCGGCACCCATACGCAGCTGGTGGCCATGGGCGGAAGTTATGCAAGAATGAACAATATCCAGAGCGTCGGGTAAATCATTCCGGATACGAAGGCATCAGCAGCGCCCGGTACTCGCCGGGCGACATTCCTTTCTCCGCGTGGAACACGCGGTTAAAACTGGAGATACTCTGGAAACCGGAATGCATCGCAATTTCCGTCAGCGTCATATTTTTATCCGCCAGCAGTTCCGTCGCCTTTTCCAGCCGGATCATGTTCAGCCATTTGCTGTAATTGGTCCCGGTAACATTACGGAAAATCCGGGAAAAATAGTCCTTGCTGATCCCAGCCATCTCCGCCATGGCGCCCTGGGACAGATCGTCCGCTGTCAGGTTGTTCTTGATGTAGTCCGTTACGGAAATGATCCTGCGGAGCACTGTGTCGGTATAACTGTAGGATTCGCCTCCGTGAATTTCCGGTGCGAATTCCTCCCGGTGCTCGTCCAGCGTCAGCATAAACTCCATCAGCAGAATGCAGCAGCGGAGTTCCCGGTCCGGACCTGCAGCAAAAAAGATCTCCTTCATTTTGTCCGCGATCGCCCGCAGCTTCGCTACCAGTTCCGGATGGGAATTGATGCACAGCACATGCAGGTTCCGGTAAAAATGCATGATCCGCTGCAGGTCAAACAGCGAGTTCATAAACGCGTTGCTGAACTGGATCACCAGCGATTCCTTCCGGTCCGCGTCGATGATCGCGTGCATCTCCATCGGCCAGATCAGCAGGAAATCGCCTTCCACCAGTTCATAGGTGTTCTGGTTGACCATGAAGATATTGGTTTTCCCGGGACCCACCAGCAGGATCTCCCCGTAGGAATGCCAGTGCGCCTGGTAGCTGCGCTCCTCATATCCCGTGGACATGTTGAAGGCGCTGACGCGGTCAAACCCGTATGTTTCGTACTGACTGTAATCCATATCGTTTCTTCTCCGGTATTTCGGCCGGCAAGGCCGGACTGTCTGCTCACTGCTTCTATTAAAGCGAATCAGGAGCCTGAAGTCAAGCATCCTGAAAAGTAAAAAAATAGGCACCGTCCCGTCAAAAAATGGGAAGTATTTCCGTCTTTCCGGCACTAGAATAGGCTGAAATCCTGAGACTGAGGGGATGCTGTATGAGTCAGAGCGCTGCCCGGATGAACGAAACCGCGGGCCTTTTCCGGATCCGCGGGCGGAAAGAGCGTGTCCCCGGAATGAGGAACAGGCCTGTGCGCAAGCATAACACCACCATGAACATGACGGAAGGCAAGCCGCTGGCGCTGCTTTCTGTTTTTGCGCTGCCGCTGCTGATCGGCAATCTGTTCCAGCAGGCCTACAATCTGGCGGATTCCATGATCGTGGGCCAGATGCTCGGCGCCAACGCGCTGGCCGCCGTCGGCGCCACGGCTTCCATTTCCTTTCTCTTCTTCTCCATTTTCAACGGCATCAGCGGCGGCTGCGGCATTGTCACCGCCCAGTTCTTCGGCGCAAAAAAGGATGACCTGGTCTACAAGGCCATCGCCAATTCCGCCTNNCTGTTCACCGGCACCCTGGCCTTCCTGATGGTGCCCACGGTGCTTACCTGGATGGGCACGCCGGCGGAAATCCTGCCGGACGCCATCACCTATATGCGCATGACCTCCGCCTCCGTGCCGCTGATCGCGATTTACAATTACGCTTCTTCCATGCAGCGCGCCCTGGGCGATTCCCGGACGCCGCTGTATTTCCTGGTGGTTTCCTGCCTGCTGAACGTGGGACTGGACCTGCTGTTCGTCGGTGCCTTCCATATGGGCGTATTCGGCGCGGCCCTGGCCACCATGCTGTCCCAGCTGCTGGCCGGTGCGGGCTCCCTGCTCTATGCCTTCCGCCGCAATCCCTACTTCCGCCTGAACAAGTCTTCCCTGGCCTTTGACAAGCCCATCGCGAAGCGGGCCATCCGCCTCGGCCTGCCCCTGGCGCTGCAGTGGAGCCTGATCGCCATTTCCACCACCGCGCTGCAGTCGGTGGTCAATACCTTCGGCCCCACCGCCATGGCCGCCTATACCGCCACCAACCGCCTGGAGCAGCTGGTGCAGCAGCCCTTCGGCTCCATGAGCATGGCGCTCTCCACCTATTCCGGCCAGAATATGGGCGCCGGCAAGACAGACCGGATCCGTCACGGTTTCCGCGACAGTCTCCTGGCAATGATGGCTGTGGCCGGAGTGATGACCCTGCTGATGCAGCTTTTCGGCGGCTCCCTGGTCAGCCTCTTCGTTCATGAGAAGGAGGTTATCGACCTGGGTGAGAAGGCCCTGCGGATCACCAGCATTTTCTACGTCTTCCTCGGCGTTATCTATGTCTGTCGCGGCGTGCTCAACGGTGTGGGCGACGCGTTCTTCTCCTTCATCAACGGCGTCGTGGAGATCGCCGGCCGGATCGGCCTGCCCCTCCTGCTGCTGCACTTCACAGCCGCCGGTGTCTGGTCCATCTGGATCACCGCCGGTGTCACCTGGTTCCTGGCAGGTGTCTCCTGCGTCCTGCGCTATATCTCCTGGCGGAAAAAATCCCGGATGCCGATTCCTGAAGCAAATAATGCTTGATTGCCCATTTACCCTGCAGTATAATAGGTAAAACCGGACGCAGGGGGGCTGCTGTATGATTTCGACCAAAGGGCGTTACGCCATCCGTGTCATGATTGACCTGGCTGAACACGATACCGGGAAATATATACCGCTGAAGGATATTGCCGCCCGGCAGGAAATTTCCAAGAAATACCTTGAAATTATCGTAAAGGAAATGGTGGCCGGCGGCCTTGTCGTTGGTTCCAGCGGCAAAGGCGGCGGCTATAAGCTCTGCCGCAGGCCGGACGAATACACTCTGGATGAAATCCTGGAACTGATGGAGGGTACCCTCTCCCCGGTGGCTTGCCTGGCCGCCGCGGAAAACACCTGTCCCCGGAAGGGCGAGTGCCAGACCCTCTCTGTCTGGTCTGAGTTTGATCAGCTGGTGCATAACTTCTTCCATGAGAAAAAGCTGAGTGACCTGCTCCGGAATCCCTGATGCGGATTCCGGAGTTTTGTGATATAATTTTATTTTGCAAAAACCTGTTCGAGGTGATTGGAATGATCAGACGGACCGCAGCACTGCTGCTGTGCCTGCTGCTTGGTATGCTATGCCTCCTCCCGGCGGCCGGATCGGCGGACAGTGATCCCAAAGTCATCCGCGTCGGCTGGTATGAAACCCCTTTCAATTACAAGGATTCAGTTGGCCGCCGCACCGGCTACGCCTATGAATATCAGCGGAAAATCGCCGCCTACACCGGCTGGAAATATGAATATGTCGAAGGCACCTGGTCCGAGCTGCTGCAGATGCTGAAGGACGGGCGGATCGACCTGATGAGCGACGTTTCCTGCACGGAGGATCGCACGGAGTATATGCTTTTCTCCAGCCTCCCCATGGGAGCGGAGCTGTATTACCTGTATGTGACCCCGGGAAACAATTCCGTTTTCATTACGGACTACAGTTCCCTGAACGG
>LXOW01045136.1_pt1 | contig 23979 bp, 19 predicted proteins | sample 1368591 | NCBI WGS metagenome assembly LXOW01 (sample SAMN04884650, study PRJNA319009) | bovine gut metagenome | isolation source: Cow rumen | host: Bos taurus | place: Italy: Legnaro (PD) | collected 2014-07-09
TCGGCAGCAGAGCCACCAAGTGAATGGGCAGGCGGTTGTCGGCAGCGGCGAAGAGCACGCTGGCCATCGTGGCGGCGCCAGCCATGTCGCTCTTCATCTCCTGCATGTAGTCACCAGGCTTAATGTTAAGACCACCGGTGTCGTACATAATGCCCTTACCCACAAGACAGATAGGCTTATCAGGATGCTCAAGAGCACCCGGCATTTCCGGTTTATACTCCAGCACCACAAATCTCGGTTCATCAACCGAGCCGCGGTTCACTGCCAGCAGACCGCCCATGCGAAGACTTTCTATCTTCTTCTTATCCATCACCGTACAGGTCACGTCCTTCATGTCGGCAGCGATGCTCTGCAATTCCTCGGCAAACGAGGCTGCGTTGAGGTCCTGCACCGGAAGGTTGACCCACTCGCGACACCAGAAGATGCGATTCCAAAGACGCATCGAGGCATCGAGGTCCTCTTGCTTCATATAGCGGCCATCCACGACAAGACTCTCTAGATGATAGGCTTCCTTATTGCGGTAACGATCAAAGCTGTAGTCGGCAAGTGTAAGTCCCTCGACCATGGCGGCCAATTCATCGGCAATGATGCCCTCGCCGGTGACAGCCAACTGCTGTACCTTGTCCTCCTCCAGACGTTTGAGCACCCCCATAGCACGGCGGCGTAGGCCTTCCTGAGACTCGGGAGTAGGTTTGCCGCTGTCGAACGAGAGAAAATAGAGGTGATAAGGCAACCGGTCGAAGACCACCATAAAATCGCGCTTCTCGGCACGACGGGCTTTGACAATATCCAGTTCGCGACGGTTCAGCGGCAAAGCACGTTCGCTGACATCGTCGCCATAAAGGAATAACATATCGGACTGATTGTCCTTGTTTATCTGTTCAATACGGTATATCATAACTCTTAATTTTTAACTGATTATGCGTGTGTTATCATGATGATTATCTTATCTTGTTTAAGAATCTCCATCGATTCATTCAGGTGTTGGCGGGCGTCGGTGTCGAGCCATGCCATGGGTTCGTCGAGGATAAGCACAGGGGCGTCGCTCTGCAGGGCACGGGCGAGGGCGATACGCTGCCACTGTCCCATGCTGAGTTCCTGTCCTCCCTCGAACATACGACCCAGTTGTGTGTCACCACCCTGGGGCAGATGGTCGATAATGGTGTCGGCACCAGCCAGACGCGAAGCACGAGTCGTTCCGTCGGCCGAAGCGACGGACGCGATATCGCCGAAGGCAATATTCTCGGCAGCAGTACAATTGTAGCGCACAAAGTCCTGAAAGAGCACACCGATACCGCTACGCAACTGCTGAAGGTCGAAACGACGTATGTCAATACCATTAATCAGAACGGCACCATCCTGTGGGTCGTAGAGGCGCAGCAGTAGTTTGACCAGCGTGGATTTCCCATAGCCATTGCGTCCTTCTATGCGGGTCACCTCCCCCACTCTGGCGGTGAGATTGTAATGGCAGAGCACATCCTGATTAGTGTCAGGATAGCGGAAGGTGACATCGCGAAACTCTATATATTCTATCTTTGCGGGCCAGGACTCAGGCTGTCCGGAAGTTTGCAACGACGGCTGCAACCGCAGAAACTCGAAGAGATTACCCACAAAGAGCCGATTGTCGTATAATCCCGCTACCGAGGCCACAAGCGACGAAAGGTATCCCTGTCCACGACGGAAGGCCTCGAAGAGCATCACGAAGGAGCCGAGGGTGATAGCACCATTGAAGGCCTTGATGGCCAACAACCATACGACAAGCAGCAACGCCACCGCCTCGACCACTCCACAGAGTATATCAGCGGCGGCGATATTCCGTGAAATATGTATCAGGCGTTCCACCAACCGGGCCCTCACCTCGACGAAGAGGCGTCGGAAATGGGGAGCCAATTGAAAGACACGCATCTCCTTTGCGGCATCGCGCGAGGTGAGCAGATATCCGTAATAGGCTGTGCGGCGGTAAAGCGCGGTATTCTCACGGCGGAAACTATAGATGGCACGGGCCTTGCGCAGCCTGACGAGGAACGACGGCATCACCGCCACCAACATCACAGCCACAACCCATGCCGACGCAGTAATCAGCAGCGTCAGCACCCCAACGATGGATATAACTGCACCTATCAGCGCCATGAAGTTATTGAGCACAAGCACAGGCCGGGTGCCAGCCTCCTGCTGCGCACGATGCAGCGTGTCGTGGTAGGCAGGAGTGTCGTAATAAGCCATATCTAACCGCGCCGCCTGCCGCTGCATTAAGTCGCTCATATAATCTATCAGCCGCTGACTGAGCACATCGTTGTTCAAGTTGTCAAGAGCCGAAACCACACGATTTAGCAGAAAGACCACAGCGAAAGCCACCAGCAGCGGCATCCATTGCGTGTTGTCACCGCCCCCCACAGCCTCGGTGATGCTGTCGACCAACATCTTGAGCAGGTAGAGGTTGATCAATGGAAGCACGCTCTGCAGGAAGACACAGACGATACGGCGCCGAAACGACGCGGGGTCGCACCGATGCACCATCTTCAATGTCTGCCACAGTTCTTTCATATCTATCAGAATATCACGATTTGTTTCACCACTTCGCCACCCAACTCCTCATTCATTTTCGCGCGTAGACTTTCGCGGCGGAAAGTCATCTCCTGCCTAAGGGCAGCAACCATATACTTGAGGCGCAGGGTACCTTTCTTGAATTTGATACTTTTTGTAAGTTTGAAAATAAGGTCGCCAGCCAGCTGACGGTAGACACGCTCAACCTCTATCTCCGAGGCGAAGTCAGCCATATCCCACTGGCGCAACATCTTCTTGATGTAGTAGTCGGCAGTCCTATCTTCCCAGTTCATACACTTGTCCGTTTTTTACTTCAAACACACGGTGTTCCAGTTGGGGTAACTCATCAAAGATGGCCTGCACACGACCAGGTTGTGTATCGGTGAGGAACACCTGACCAAAACGGTCGCTGCCTACCAAAGCAATCAACTGCTTGACACGCACCATGTCTAACTTGTCGAAGATGTCATCCAACAGCAGGATGGGCTTTTCTCCCAGACGGTCGTTGATATACTGGAACTGGGCCAATTTCAGCGCCAAAGCAAAACTCTTCTGCTGCCCTTGGGAACCGAAACGCTTGAGGGATTGTTCCTCGTTGAAAGCAAGTAGCAGGTCGTCCTTATGTGGTCCGCAGGTGGTATACTGCGCATATTTGTCGGCCTGCCGGCTCTCGGCCAACTGCTGGTCGAGAGGGCGAGGGTCGTGCTGATAGTCGATGATGCCGGGTTCGTCGGCACCAGCGATGGCATGGTAATAGGAGTCGAACAGAGGTCGGAAGCCGTCGACAAACTGCTGACGGCCCTGGTAAAGATACTCGCCGTTGCGCACCAGCATCTCGTCATACACGTTCACAATACTCTCGTCCCACAGGCGGTCTTCCCACATCTGTTTGAGCAACTTGTTGCGTTGCTCAAGGGCCTTGTTGTATTGTATCAGGTGGTCAAGATACACTCGGTCGGTCTGAGCGATAACACCGTCGACAAACTTACGGCGCACATCACTACCTCCAGTGATAAGTACTTGATCACTGGGCGATACCATCACCAGCGGCAGCCGACCGATATGTTCCATCAACGTCTTGCATACCTTCTTATTCCAACGCATTTGCTTGGGTTGCCCCTTGCGCAACACACAACTGGCCATATCATCGCCGTAATGACCATGGATAGCAAAGAAGTCCTGCCCAAGACGTATATTCTGACTGTCGACGGGATTGAAGTAGCTTTTGCAGAAGGAGAGGTAGTAGACGGCATCGAGAAGATTAGTCTTGCCAGCTCCGTTGTTACCCACAAAACAGTTCACATTGCCACAAAGGGAGATATCAACCTCGATGTAGTTCTTGAAATTGGTGAGTATGAGTCTGTCGAGTGTCATGCAATAGTTTTTTTAACGTCTTCCATCAGCCAACGCGGCGTCGAGGTAGCGCCACTGATGCCCACACTTTTGACATTTTCGAACCAAGAGCGCTGCACTTCTTCGGGGCCACCGATAAGATAGGTATGAGGTTGCACTTTACGGCAATATTCATACAGATAGTGCCCGTTGCTACTATTGGCTCCTGCCACAAAGAGGAGCACGTCTACGCTGCGGGCGAAACTCTCCAACTCTTTGGCACGGTTGGCTACACGGTTGCATACGGTGTCATAAGCCACAAAATCCGACACCCCTTTCGCCCTGATATTTTCAGTAAGGCGATGGTATTCGTCACGACTCTTCGTAGTTTGGGAATAGAGACGTATGGGGCGAGAGAAGTCAATCTGTTCCAATTCGTCGGGATGACTCACAATGATAGCGGTACCATCGCACTGCCCGTTCAATCCTATCACCTCGGCATGACCGGGCTTTCCAAAGATAACCACTTGACCACCTACACGCTGCATCTCGTCGTATCCTTTGCGAATACGTTGCTGCAAAGCCAGTACTATCGGACAGGTGGCATCGATAAGTTCAATGCCGCGCTCCTGAATCATACGGTAGGTACTTGGTGGTTCACCATGGGCACGTATCAACACTTTGCTGCTGGAAGGCAGAGCCTGCAGGGTAGAGTGGTCTATAACACGCAATCCTTCCCGGCTCAGGCGTTCCACCTCGGCACTATTGTGCACAATGTCGCCCAAACAATAGAGGCTTCCGTCGCGCGTCAGATGCTCTTCGGCGGCCCCGATAGCCTTCACCACTCCAAAGCAGTAGCCCGCATTCTCATCAATCCTAACTTCCATTGACTTACCTCCTCACATCAACTCATGCTTTGATTCTCCTGACGTGCCAATTCAAGTACCTCTTCATACTCTTCGGGGGTCAGGTCGTTGAAGAAATAGTATACGGGATCGACTTTTTTGCCGTTCTGTATCACTTCATAATGTAGATGCACGCCGCTCGACATGCCGGTACTGCCTACCGTTCCTATCTGTTCACCACGTTTCACCTTTTGTCCAACCCTAACCTTAGTACCTTGCAGGTGGGCGTAGAGGGTTTGGAAACCAAATCCGTGGTCTACCACCACCACCACACCATAGCCCGAGAGCCCTTTGGCGTTACGGCCGGCCACACGTACCACACCATCGCCAGTAGCATAGACAGGGGTACCCATACGGGCCGTCATATCAATACCCGAATGCAGACGGCGGTAGTGCAATATGGGATGGAAACGATATCCAAAACCACTCACCACCTTACACTGATTCTTAGCCACGGGCATAATAGCAGGCATGGCGGCCATGCGTTCGGTCTTATTGTGGGCCATGTTGTAGAGTTCGTCAAGAGACTTGGACTCTACATAGAGGCGCTTGGTGAGATCATCAACTTTTTGGGTAGTCTGCTTCAACAAGGCACCGTTCTGCATCTGGTCAAACTCCTCGTAGCGTTCCACGCCACCAATACCACTATGACGCTCAGCATCACTTACCGGTGCACTTTCGAAAATGGTACGATAGAGCACATTATCGCGTTCTTCCAGGTCTTGTAGCACTTTTTCGGCACGATCCACACGGTCGTTGAGTTGGCGTGTCTGACGACGGTAGCGAGCCAACTCACGCTCCAACGCACGCTCCTTAGGCGAATCCATAAACTGAAGTCCTATTACCACTATCGCCACACCTAGCACCACGCCGAACAGTACATTGAAACTAATGCGCCGTATGCGGGTGCGCAGGGACACAAAGACCTTCTCATACTTCAGCGTATGAGGATTAAACCGGTAGGTATGTCGTTCTCTTCGTTTCACAATACAGATTTCAGTTTGTCGACTGAACGCACAAAATCAATCACTACTCTGGCGTGGTTGAAATAGAACGTCAAGTCCAGTCCAGGGATAAGCATCATACAGGCGGCTCCGCCCAATCTAGAAGACAGCAACTCGGTAGTTTCCTCAATGGCGGTCTCTTGATACACCATGGTAAGATTTTTAAGGGGAACCAGGTCAAAATCAACAGAACTGCGGGCCACAATGACGACATCTGGCAAGAAATAGTAATTTACACCATTGCTATCACGCATCAAGGGAAGGAATGTCTTGCTGCGGATGAAATCGAAGACTCCAAGGTCGAAAAACACCTGTGCGAAATTGTCACTCATCTTCTCATTCTGATGCCACACGCGACGACATCGGTTAATCATACGGCCATAAGCCTCCACCATCTCGGCGTAAACTGACAATATCTCGTCTGAATAATGATTCTTCAAGTGGTATTCCACCGAGTCCATATCGCGTTCCAACTGCGATATCTTATGCTTGTAATGGCTTACGATACTACTCAGATGCCGGCCTCTGTGACGCTTCATTTTCTCCTTGACACCACGCATAAGCCGCTGGTCTTCCTCCTCCATACGTCCGATGGTGAGAGCATTGACATAACATTCCAGCAACTCGTGTTTGCGAGGATCAGACTCGGCATGCAATGCCGCCACGGCAAGTTTCAACTCATGTTCATAGTTAGGCTCCCTGTTGAACAACAAATCCAGATAACTGGGTCTGCGCACCGACCTATGACCACGAACAAACTCATGGTAGCTGCGGCTATTACTTTCGCGCTCAAAAAAACCCGAACCAGGAGTACCCGAGCAGACAAAACGATGCCCATAGTGGCTGGGGATATCTGGGTCACGCACTCCAAAATCGGAATAGCAGAAATGGTTACTAACCCTGATAATCAGCCGCTCGCCAATCTTTCGTCTTTTGTACGGAAACAGCGTCACTATAAAACTCTATAACTCTACCTCTTCTTATCCGTGGATAGCCTCGCCATGGGCTCCTTCGAGGGCTTCCATCACGGCTTCGCTCATGGTGGGGTGCGGATGGATGGCCTGGGCCACTTGACGGGCGGTAAGGCCCTGCTCACGGGCGGCCACAATCTCGGCAATCATCTCGGTCACATTGTCACCACACATATGGCAACCCAGGATGAGGTCAGTCTTGGCATCAACCACTACCTTAACAAAACCGTCGGTATTGCCGGCCGCAGTGGCTTTGCCGCTGGCCTTGAAGAAGAACTTACCCACCTTGACCTCATAGCCGGCATCAACGGCCTTCTTCTCGGTCAGGCCCACACTGGCCACTTCCGGGGTGGTATAGGTACATCCGGGCACGTTATTATAGTTTACCTTCACAGCTTCACCTTTGACGATAGCTTCCACGCAGCAGATGGCTTCCTTAGAGGCCACATGAGCCAGGGCGGGACCATGTACCACGTCGCCAATGGCATAGTAGCCGGGCACATTGGTACGGTAGTAGTCGTCCACCTCAATCTTGCCGCGTTCATACTTGATACCAGTCTCGTCGAGACCGAGGTTTTCCAAATTGGTCACCACGCCTACAGCACTAAGCACTACGTCGACATCAATAATGGTCTCGGTATTCTTTTTCAGGTCCTTGACGGTGACATGACACACATCGCCTTCGATATCCACCTTCTCCACACTGCACGAAGGCATCACTTTCATGCCCATCTTACGGAAGCTACGGCTCATCTGAGCAGCCACCTCCTCGTCCTCGTTGGGCAGAATTTGGGGCATAAACTCCACCAACGTCACCTGAGTACCGATGCTTTGGTAGAAGTAAGCAAATTCGCTTCCGATAGCACCGCTGCCACACACCAACAGGCGGGCAGGTTGCTCACGCAGAGTCATAGCCTCACGATAGCCGATGATACGTTTGCCATCTTGCGGCATAGCGGGCATTACACGACTGCGGGCACCTGTAGCAATAATAATATGATCGGCTTCATATTCCACCATAGCACTGGCGTCAGCCGGAGTAACTGCAACCTTCTTGCCGGGCATCACTTTGGCACTCCCCATGATGACATCCACGCCGGCCTTCTTGAGCAGGAATTCGACTCCTTTGTTCATCGTGGCGGCCACTCCGCGGCTACGGTCCACCATGGCGTTGAGGTCAGCTTCAACAGCGTCGACCTTCACACCATAGTTAGCGGCATGTTTAGCATAATTGTAAGCCTGTGCACTCTTCATCAATGCCTTGGTGGGAATGCAACCCCAATTGAGGCATATACCTCCCAAGTTTTCGCGTTCCACTACAGCGGTTTTCAGGCCCAACTGGGCACCCTTCACGGCAGCCACATAGCCTCCCGGGCCGCTGCCGATAACAATCAAATCGTACTTCATATTGTTATTTATTTTGTTCTTATTTATAAAAAATCAAATTGCAAAAATACACCTTTTTATCGAATCCACCAAATAAAAATGCCAACCACAACACCTTGCCTCTTATTTTCAGCCAAATACAATCCAACATTTTTATACCCTCATACCCACATTTATCACAAAAACGGAGAGTTCTATCCGCACACTGTTTGTATCATATCCTATATAAAACATCTAATGGTGCCAAATGCGAACATTTGAAACACCCTGTTCATGTCATGATGTGGACCGTTGCCGTTTTTTCAAAAGAAAAATGTAGTGTTTTTCGCTGCCCTTTATTAACTAAGTTAAGTGGAAAACCAGACCACAAATCACACTTCCAATCACTTAGAAATACACAGGAAATAAACAAGATTTGATTTTCAAATAATTGGCGTAAATATTTAGATAACAATACTGTGAGAAAATAATAAACCCACAAANNTATTTTAAAGGCTATGAAAAATGTTAAAATCCCGGCTTAATTTTCGTTTTTAGTAAGTTATGAAAAAGCATATTCAAGAGCACCCCCACACAATAGTGTCGACTTTATAAAAAAAAGTTAATAAAAGCAATTTTTTTTTTGACATTCTATGCACATATATTTGTGGACCTTTGCAAGCAGAGAATAACGCACTCCATGTGCATAAGTGATTGAAAAAAGAGATATCTAAGAGAAAAATGATTGAGGAAGATTACAAGAGAGTATGGGCAGAATGCCTGGAAGTTATTAAAGACACCCTTGGTCCCGAAAACCGCAAAGCATACGAGACATGGTTTACCCCCATCGTACCGCTGCAGCTCGACGGCTCGACCCTGATTGTACAGGTGCCTACACCTTTCTTCTACGAGTGGATTGAAGAGCATTATATCGACCTATTGAAACGTGTCATCCGCATGCAGCTTGGTCCCAACGGAATGTTGAAATATAGCATCGTGATGGATCAGACCATCCCTACCGATCCTATCAAGACCACCCTGCCCTCGCAGGAACGCCGTTCAACCCGCAACCCGATGACCGACCTGCCTATTAATATTAATAAGGAAGGTGCGCGCGAGATACCTAATCCCTTCGTTATTCCAGGCATCCAGAAGACCCGCATCAATTCACAGTTGAGCGCCAACTACACGCTGGAGAATTTCGTCGAGGGCGACTGCAACCGTCTGGCCCGTAGCGCCGGATATGCCGTGGCCGAAAAACCCGGACGCACCTCCTTCAACCCCCTGCTGCTACATAGCGGAGTAGGACTAGGCAAAACGCACCTGGCCAATGCCATCGGACTAAAGACCAAAGAACTGCATCCCGACAAGACAGTTCTTTATGTCACCAGCGAGCAGTTCATGCAGCAGTATGCCGAAGCAGGCCGTACAGGCACCACCAACGACTTCATCCACTTCTACGAGATGATTGACGTGCTGATTGTCGACGACATCCAGTTCTGGGCAGGCAAAGCCCCCAAGACACAGGAGGCCTTCTTCCACATCTTCAACCACCTGCACCAGCGCAACTGCCAGATTATCATCACCTCCGACAAAGCCCCCGGCGAGCTGCAGGGCCTCGAACCCCGCCTGCTCAGCCGCCTGAAATGGGGCCTCAACGCCGACCTGCAGGCACCCGATGTGGAGACACGCAAACGCATCCTCAAGCAGAAACTGCAGAATGACGGCATCGAGATGAGTGACGACGTAGTGGAATACATTGCCTACAATATCAACACTAACGTGCGTGAATTGGAAGGTGCCCTCATCTCTCTCATGGCACAAAGCTCGCTCAACCGCAAACAGATTACCCTCGACCTCACCAAGCAGATGATCGACAAGTACGTGCAGAGCAACGCACGCGAGGTGACCATCGACTACATCCAAAAGGTGATATGCGACTATTTGGAACTGCCCGTGGAGAGCATCCAGCTCACCAGTCGCAAGCGCGAGATAGTGCAGGCACGCCAGTTGAGCATGTATTTCGCCAAGAAAATCACCAAATCCAGCCTCGCCGTCATAGGCGCTCAGTGCGGCAACAAGGACCACGCCACCGTGCTCCACGCCTGCAAACAGATTGAGAACCTGCGCCAGACCGACCGCTATATGCGTAATATGGTTGAGGAACTGGAGAAGAAATTCGCAGAATGAAGACCGCGTTCAAGCCAGGGACGATGATTTATCCGCTGCCGGCTGTGATGGTGTCCTGCGGCGATACGCCCGAAAATTGGAATATCATCACCGTGGCTTGGACAGGTACTCTCTGCAGCGACCCGCCGATGTGCTATGTCAGTGTGCGGCCCGAAAGGCACAGCCACGCACTGATAGAGCGCACCGGCGAATTCGTTATAAACCTCACTACCGCCGACCTGGCCCGCCAAACTGACTGGTGCGGAGTCCGTAGCGGCCGTGACTACAACAAATTCCGCGAGATGGGTCTCCATGCCGAGCCCGCCCAGATGGTCAAAGCCCCTCTCATCAAGGAAAGTCCCCTGAACATCGAATGCAAGGTATTCGACATCAAGAGGCTCGGCTCACACGACATGTTTATGGCCCAAGTGGTGGCCATCGACGCCGAAGAGGATCTTATCGATCACACCACCGGCCAATTCCAACTCAACCACGCCGGTCCCCTCGCCTACTCCCACGGCAAATACTACGCCCTCGGCGAGAAACTCGGCGGCTTCGGCTTCAGCGTTAAAAAAAGGAAATAAACCTAGGAAAACCTATGTTTTCCTAGGGATACCTAGGGATGCCTAGGAACGCCTAGAATAATCTATTAAAGCCTAAAAAATGAATATCGTCTGCGTAGAATCCCTGGGCATCACCCAGACCCGTTTCGAAAAACTCAAAGCCCATTATTCTTCCCTCGGTCATAGTTTCACCTATTATTTGGATCGTCAGGAAGACGAGGCCGTACTTGCAGAGCGTATGCGCGAAGCCGATATCGCCGTCATCAGCAATATCAAGTTGCCGGCCTCGGTGCTCTCGCAATGTTCTAAGCTTAAATACCTCAGCGTGGCCTTCACCGGTCTCGACCATATTGACCTGTCCTACTGCCGCAAGCATGGTATCAAGGTGCAGAACGCCGCGGGTTATAGCACCACGGCCGTCAGTGAACTGGCCGTAGGCATGATGATTGACCTGCTGCGTAATATCGTCACCCTGAACGAGATGATCCATCAGGGAGGCAGCCGCGGCACCTTCCTGGGCCGCGAGCTGCGGGGCAAAACAGTGGGTATTGTCGGTACCGGTGCCATAGGTACCGCCACCGCACACCTACTGCTGGCCTTCGGCGCCAAGGTGATTGCCTGGAGCCGCACCGAGCGCCCCGAAGTAAAAGCCATGGGTGTGAAATATGTGTCGCTGGAGGATCTGCTCAGAGAGAGCGATATCGTCAGCCTCCATGTGCCGCTATGCGACGATACCCGCGGACTTATCGGCGAAAAGGAGTTGGCTTTGATGAAACCCACCGCCCTGCTGGTTAACACCGCCCGCGGACCTGTGTGCGACATCCCCGCCGTGGGCAAAGCCCTGGTGGAGAGCCGCATCGCCGGCGCAGCCTTCGACGTCTTCGAACAAGAACCGCCCCTGCCCATCGACCACCTGCTGCTCTCCACCAACCGATGCCTGGTGACTCCACATGTAGCCTTCGCCACCGAGGAGAGCTTCGCCGCCCGTGCCGACATCGTCTTCGGCCACGTAGACGAATTCTTGAATGCTTGATATGTCTTACATTATCATAGCCATCTGTCTTTTCACGCCGCTGCTCATCCTGTGGCTCACCCATCGTTTCCCGCTACTCAACCGCGTGGGCACTATCATCATAGCTTACGTCATCGGTTGCATACTCGGCCTTACGGGCTTGATACCCGACACACCCGAGGTGCATAAGGTGCAGACCGATATTGCCACCTACACCATCCCTTTCGCCATCCCGCTGTTGCTTTTCTCGTCCGACTTACGGTCATGGACCCGCCTAGCGCCGGCCTTCATCAAGTCCACCCTACTCGCCATCCTAGGCTGTTGCCTCGCCATCACCATCGGCTTCCTTGTCTGCGCCGGCGACGAGAAAGAGATGTTTGCCTCTATCGGAGGTATGCTCACCGGCCTCTACACTGGTGGCAACGCCAACCTCGCCTCCATCAAGGTAGCCTTAGGGGTCGACGACACCACCTATATCATCACCTCGGCCTACAGCACCCTTCTGAGCGCAGTCTACCTCTTCTTTGTCATCCTCTTCGGCAAACGCGTATTGCGCCTTCTGCTACCCGACTTCCCTCATGACAAAATACAGGCCGACCCATCCATCGAAGTGAAGAACTACGACCAAGAACTCTTCTATGGTCTTTTCAAGAAGCAGAATATCCGTGCATTGGTACAGAGCCTGGTGCTGACACTAATCGTCGTCGCTGCGGGCGCCGGCATCGCACTGCTGTGTCCCAAACGCATGTTCCAGACCATCTTCATCCTTAGCATCAGCACCCTGGCCATCATTGCCTCTTCTTTCAAGCGTGTACGCAACATGCCGCGCACCTTCGAGGCCGGCACCTACCTGATACTGGTATTCTCCATCGCTGTGGCCTCGCAGGTCACCACCAGTACCTTAGGCAATATCGACCCTCGAATCTTCCTCTTTATCACCATCGCCACGCTGGGTTCGCTGCTGATGCATGTGCTGCTGAGCGCCCTCTTCCGCATCGACACCGACACCACCTTGGCTTCGAGCATCTCGCTTATCTGCTCGCCGCCGTTCGTCCCTGTAGTGGCTGGTGCCGTAAAGAATAAGACTATCATAGGACCCGGCATCGCCGTAGGTCTCTTCGGCTACGCCGTAGGCACCTACGTCGGCTTCCTATTAGCTAAACTGTTACTGCTGCTTTAGGATATTATTTGCTGTATTCCCCCTTCAAATCGGAGAAACGTTTGCGGCCCAGAAGGTAATACTCCGGCAGCAAAAGACCTTGATAAACCTGCGGTACCTCAAATCTGCCGCAGGCTTTTCTTTTTTCTGCCAACTGCGGCTTCCAGGCGCGGTACTGCTTGTGGGCCTTGCGCACGGCGAGATACTCTCCCCTGTGTCCTTCAAAGAGGAACTTGAGGGCAGCCACCCTATCGAGCCACATACGCATGAAAAGCACCCGCTCGCGACGTCCTTCCGGCAGATTCTTATAGAGCATCGAGAGATTGTTGCGGAAGTTGAGCTCGGTCTTGAAGGGCGATGACTTGGGCAGTGTGCCTCCGCCCACATGGTATAGCACCGACTGCGGGCAGTAGCGTACACTGTAGCCGGCCAGATAGGTGCGCCAGCAGAAGTCTATTTCTTCCATATGGGCAAAGAAGTCGCCATCCAGCCCACCCAGTTCCTTCCATACCGAAGCACGTACAAACATGGCCGCACCAGTGGCCCAGAAGATGTCACATTCATCGTCATACTGTCCATGGTCCTTCTCCAAGGTATTGAAGAGACGTCCGCGGCAGAAGGGATAGCCGTAACGGTCGATGAAACCACCCGCACCACCGGCATATTCAAAGGTGTCTTTCTGGTCATACATCAGCAGTTTGGGCTGTGCAATGGCCACCTGTGGGTCGCGCTCCATCATCGACACCACTGGCTCTATCCAGCCGGGCGTACACTCCACATCGCTGTTGAGCAGCACATAATATTCGGCCTCCACCTGCGCCAAAGCCTTGTTATACCCTTCGGCAAAGCCATAGTTTTTGTCGAGCAGTATAAGCCGTACCTGCGGATAATGCAGCTGCAGAAAGGCGACAGAGTCGTCGCTCGAGCCGTTGTCAGCCACCACAATGTCGGCATCACCGCAGCAAGCCGTCACCGAGGGCATAAAGCGTTCAAGCATCGAACGTCCGTTCCAATTGAGTATAACGATTGCTACCTTAACCATGAGTCATCATAATTTAATCATTACCCCTCTTGTGTTTCCAGCGGCGGTGGCTCCAAAGCCAGTACTGCGGGGCGGCAAGGATATCCTGCTCCAGGCGGCGGGCATAACTCTCTACAATCGAGTACTGCGACACCTCTGCGGGATTCTCGCACAACGTACTGAAGGTCACCTCGTAGTATCCGCGGCGAACCCGTTTGACGGTGTAGTATAGGACGGGGTAGTTGTATTTGCGGGCAAAATATTCGGCACCATAGAGGAAGGCGGTATCACGTCCCAGGAAGGTGGTCCAGTAGCTCTTGGTAGGATTGGAAGGCGACTGGTCGCTAAGCATCATCAAGGCACAGGGCACATGGTAGCGGTCGTAAAAGGAGACCACATCGCGGACGCTGTCGGAATAGACCACCTCTGTACCATAGCGTGTACGGCGGCGGAACACCCAAGGCTCAAGCACCTTGTTGCTCAGCGGCTTGCCCACCCCGATACCCTGATGCAGCAGCTGCATATTGAGCGACGACACCATATATTCCCAGTTGCCGTAGTGGGCCGACATAAGGACGACTGTGCGTCCTTGCTCATAGTAGCGGTCCACCAATTGGCGGTTGGTGATACGATAGCGGCGTTTAATGGCCGGCGGAGTGGCATAGAGGTTATAGAGAGCCTCGAGGATAAGGTCGCACATGTAGCGGTAATAGCGTCGTTCGATGGCGCGGCGTTCTTTCTCCGACTTGTCGGGGAAGCAGGATGCCAAATTCTCACGCGTCACACGCCGCCGATACCCCACCACATAGTAGGCAATCAAATACAATATGTCCGAAAGCAAATACACTATTACACCCTTACACCTCAATTAATATCCGCGGTTGAACTGTTCTCCCACTTCGCCTACGACACCCTCGTTGAGCTGCTGACGGCAGAGCCGGCGCTCCCAGCCGGGATCCTGCACCTCGCCTCGGGCGTTGCTGTTGAGCAGCGTGTAATAACCCGAGCGATGTTCATCCCAGAAGAGAAATACGCGGTTGTAGTCGTCAGTTTCGAGCTTATTGTAGCGCCACAGCTGATACGGCAGGTAATAGACATGTCCTTGCGAAGTGCCGGTATACATAGGCGAGCCAGTCTCGGGGCGGTTGCCCAGCTGCATGGTCACAGGGCCCTCGTCGTTGTTGCCTATACGGTTGGCACCCACAAAGTCCTTCTCATCGCGTATGAAGTCGGGCGGACCATATTGTAGGTACACCCTGCCGCGGTCGGTCATGATGCCACGGGTGCGGGGGTAGCTGAAATGCGCTTGCACAAAGTCGATACGCTCCTTGTATTTGAGCCACTCGCTCTCGGGACTGAGTCCATTACGGGTATGCCAGAAGCGGTAGAGGAAAGCCTGTTTTTCCTCCAGACAGGGACGGCGCACCATGTCGTTGACGGCCGACATCTCGATGTCTGAAGCAATGGGATAGAGGGCTTCGAGGTAGGTATTAAGCTGCTGCTCGTCATTGTAGCGGCCTGCGAAGGTGGCGGCCACATCACTCAGTTCCTTGCCTTTCACGCCCGGATTGGAGCGGAAGAAGGACTGTTTTTTGTAAAGCATCAGCTGGTTGTCGCGGTTGCGAGCCTCGACCACGAGGTTATAGTTACCCGAGGGCAACTCCTTAATATCCAAAGTCCCAAAGACAGGCACCGTGCGGGCACCGTTCTTGCGGCCAAGGGTCTGTATGCCTTCTATGCGGGCGCCCGTCTGCAGGTCCTCGATGTAGGCCATCACCACAAAGGGTTTCTGACCCACCTCCTGGTCGATATTGTATATCTCATAGTAGTAACTGAGGGTTCCTACCCGTTCGGGCAGGAAGTCGTTGACATAAGGCTCCATGTCGTAGCCGCCACGCGAGAGCATGTTTTCGTTCACCGTGGGGGTTACCTTGGCCATCATACGGAGGGTAGAGAGCGTAGGCTGACGGCTGTCGTAGTTAATCACCACCTTCTCGCTGACCATCGCCTCTGGGGCTTCGCTGCCCTTGTCACGAATCGTGATAGTCAAGTCGTAGATGCCGTTGCGAACCGAGAAGCGTTGCACGTCGAGGAAACTGAAATTCAACGAGTCAAGGCGGTTGACTACAGGACTAGAGAGGTCATATTTCTTGAAGAAGCACACCGAGTCCTGTTGCGACATCACAATCGACACCTCGGCCACCGCGCGGTAACTGCCGGGGGCCACTTCGTCGAAATGCATCGTCCAAGCGTCGAACTGCAGATAGGTCTCCACATAGGGCTGCTGACGGTCGGCCAGATAAAAGGTCGAATAGTCAAACAGCGCTCGCATCTGCGCACGGCCTTCAGTGCCCATCAGACCCATGAAACCTATTAGACCTATTAAAAATAACCTTTTCATAAACTCTTTATTCATACGTTTCTAAATCAACTGATCGGCCAGCGACGGTCTAATCCGAAACTCATCGGACTCACCTTGATTTGCGGTGCAAACTGCAGGCGTTTCCATTCGTTGCGCTTCACTTTGCCGATGACCGTCTGCACCAGTTCGCGCTCATAGCCTTCCTCCACTATCTCGTCCTCGCACATTCCTTCGTCGAGGTAGAGGTTGAGGATGGCGTCGAGTACAGCATAGTCGGGCAGCGAGTCGCTGTCTTTCTGACCCGGCCGCAACTCGGCGCTGGGAGCCTTGGTGATACTATTCTGCGGTATACGTATTCCGTCGCGGTTAATCCACTCGCTCAATTCGTAGACCTCTGTCTTGTAGAGGTCGCCAATGATAGAGATGCTACCACAGGAGTCGCCGTATAGGGTACCGTAGCCCATGGCGGCCTCCGAGCGGTTGGTAGTGTTGAGGGCCAGGGCGCCAAACTTGTTGGCGTAGCTCATCACGATGGTGCCGCGCACGCGAGCCTGCATGTTCTCCTCGGTCACATCCTCAGCACGGTCGCCGAAGAGGGGTTTCATCGAGGCCTTTAGTTGGTCGAAGACGGGCTGTATGGGCACTATGTCGTAGGCCACTCCGAGATTATGGGCCAACTCGATGGCGTCGCCCACCGAGTGGTCGCTACTGTATTGCGACGGCATCAATATACCATGCACATTCTCAGGACCTAGGGCGTCGGCGGCCAAGGTGCATACCAAGGCCGAGTCGATACCGCCGCTCAGACCCAACACGGCGCTCGTCATCCCGTTTTTGTGGAAGTAATCGCGGATGCCACAGAGCAGAGCCTTGTATACCAGTCCCACCACCTCGGGTTTCTCGTCCTCTACGGTGTCGAGGGCTTGCATATCGACGGTCTCGCAGGCCTCCTCAAAATAAGGCAGTTGGCACAGCACGCCGCCGGCGGCGTTAATAGCCATCGAGCCGCCGCCATAGAGGTAACTACCCTCGCCGCCCACACGGTTCACATACACGATGCCAGCATTGAGGTTCTCCACTATCTTACTCATACGGTAGCGGATGCGGTAAGGCTTTCTATAGTCGAACACCTGGCAGCCGCAGCAGACGATAAGGTCGGGTTGCTCCACATACCCCTTGCTGATTTCCTTCAGGTCCTCATAGAATCCGATGGCGATACGCTGGTCGTGGAAGTCGATGACCTGCACCCCTTCGCCGCGCACGAAATACTTCTGCTCGTCAACGGTGAGGTATTTCTTGGTCACCACGGCCCGTATGGCACAGTTCTGCACGAAGACGATAGCGTTGCAGAGACCCTTATCCTGCAGGTAGAGGGGCATGCCAATGAGGAAAGCGCGATGTTCGGAGTTGGCTATAAGCTTCTGCAGCACCGCCTGGGCCTGCTTCTGCACGTCGGTATAGCCGGCGGCGGCGAAGAGCGGCGCGCCACACACGGTGCAGGCCGGGAAGACGGTAAGCAGGGCTTCCTTCGACTGGGCCGATTCCAACTCAGCCTCTATCCACGCTAGATTCTCCTCCATGCGTAGCGTACGCACATCATGCTGAACTATATGTATCTTCATAACTCTCTAAATTATAATCTTAGAGTTGATAACGCACTCAGATACGATTTAGTATTCTTATATGCAAAAAATATACCAACACTATACCAACGCCTGCTGTTCTTTCATTGTTCTTTCATTGTTCATTCATTGTTCTTTCATTTAAATGAATAAACAATGAGTGAACAGAGGGTGAACTATAGGTAAACTGACATCCTTCTCCTGCCGTCAAAAATAAAATATTTTCTTTCTTATACAATATATAAAATATATTTACGTTAACTTGGCAGTTTTATCTTACACGGAAATAGAACAAAAACACAAATATTATGAAGAATTTAGTAATCGTTGAGTCGCCTGCCAAGGCGAAGACCATCGAGAAATTTNNGTCAAGTCAAGCTACGGCCACATACGCGACTTGGCGAAGAAGGAGATGAGCATCGATGTGGAGAGCGACTACGAGCCGCAGTATCAAATCAGCGACGATAAGCGGGCGCTGGTCAGCGAACTGCAGAAAGCCGTCAAAAGCGCCGACAAGGTGTGGCTCGCATCCGATGAGGACCGCGAAGGAGAAGCCATCGCATGGCACCTGCAGGAGACCCTCAAGCTCGACCCCAAGACCACCCAGCGTATCGTCTTCAACGAGATTACCAAGACCGCTATCCTCCACGCCATCGAGAACCCGCGCCAGATCGACATGAACCTCGTCGACGCCCAGCAGGCCCGCCGCGTACTCGACCGACTGGTAGGCTACGAAATCAGTCCCATCCTCTGGAGCAAGATCAAACCTGCCCTCAGCGCCGGCCGTGTGCAGAGCGTTGCCGTGCGCCTCATCGTGGAGCGTGAGGAGGAGATCAAGAACTTCGTCAGCAAACCCTATTTCCGCGTCACCGCCGAGTTCCGTCCCATCGACGGCAACAAGAGCCTCATGGCCGAACTGAAGCACCACTTCGATACCGCCGCCGAGGCCGAGGCATTCCTGAAGACCCTCGTCGGGGCCAACTTCAAGATCAGCAAGATCGAGACCAAGCCCGCACGCCGCACGCCGGCACCGCCCTTCACCACCAGCACCCTGCAGCAGGAAGCCAGCCGCAAGCTGGGATTCAGCGTGGCACGCACCATGCAGGTCGCACAGCAACTGTACGAGAGCGGATACATCACCTATATGCGTACCGACAGCGTGAACCTTAGCGAGCTGGCTCTCAACATGGCCAAGAAGGAAATCACCGCACAGTACGGCGCCGAATATGTCAATACCCGCCGCTACCATACCAAGACCAAAGGCGCCCAAGAGGCCCACGAAGCCATCCGTCCTACCGACATGACGGCTCAGAGCATCAACATCGAAAGCGCCCAGCGCCGCCTCTACGAACTCATCTGGAAACGTACTATCGCCAGTCAGATGTCCGACGCCGAAATTGAGAAGACCGAGATAGAAATCGACTGCTCCACCCAGCCCATCAAGTTCGGCTGCACCGGCGAGCAGGTGAAGTTCGACGGTTTCCTAAAGGTGTACTTCGAAAGCACCGACGACGAAGAGGAGCAGAGCTCCGCCGGCATGTTGCCGCGTCTGCCCGAAGGCACCAAACTGAACATGGAATGCTGCGAGGCCGCCGAGCATTACACCCAGCACCCGCCCCGCTATACCGAGGCCAGCCTCGTGAAGAAGCTCGAAGACCTCGGCATCGGCCGTCCTTCGACCTACGCCCCCACCATCAGCACCATCCTCAAACGCGAGTATATCATCAAGGAAGACCGCGAGGCCAAGGCCCACACCTGCACCGTGCTGACGCTGAAAGACAACCAGATTACGAGCGGCGAACGCACCGAAAACGGATATGCCGAAAAGGGCAAGCTCTTCCCCACCGACATTGGATGCGTGGTGAACAGCTTCCTCATGGACCACTTCTCCAATATCATGGACTACAACTTCACCGCCACCGTGGAGCACGACTTCGACGAGATTGCCGCCGGCAAGAAGGAGTGGCGCAAAGTCATCGACGGATTCTATGTGCCGTTCCACAAGAACATACGTCAGACCCAGCAGAATAGCCAGCGCAATACCGGCAGCCGCCTGCTCGGCGTCGACCCCAAGAGCGGCAAGAACGTATACGCCAAGATCGGCCGCTACGGCACCCTGGTGCAGATTGGCGAGACCAACACCGACGAGAAGCCCCTCTTCGCCAGCATGAAGAAAGGCCAGAGCATCGAGACCATCACCCTCGAAGAGGCCCTGAGCCTCTTCACCCTGCCCCGCACTCTCGGCACCCTCGAGGACAAAGAGGTCACGGTATCCATCGGCAAGTTCGGCCCCTACGTGCGCCACAACGGCAAGTTCTACTCCCTCGGCAAGAACGACGACCCATATGATGTCACCTTCGAACGCGCCATCGAAATCATCGAAACCAAGCGTAAGGAAGAAGAACGCAAGGAAGAACTGAAGAAGATTTACCCCCACCAGATAGGTATCCACGAAGGCGAGGCCGTAGTGAGCAACATCGGCCGCTTCGGCCCCTACCTCACCTACAAGGGCGAGAACTTCCGACTCTCCAAGAGCATCGACCCGCTGCAACTCTCCGTCGAAGAGGCCATCAAAATCATCGAGAACTCCCTCAAGAAGAAGAGTAAGAAGAAATGACCCTCTCGGTCATAATAGTTAACTATAACGTCAAATACTTCCTGCGGCAGTGTCTGACGTCGGTATTCGGTTCCGAGAGGCTGCTGGCCGACGGCAGCCCCTTGGAACTGGAGGTCTGGGTGGTCGACAACGACTCCGTCGACGGCAGCGTCGACATGGTGCGGCGCGACTTTCCTGAGGTGCACGTCATCGAGAACCTCGAAAACGCGGGCTTCGCCCGCGCCAACAACCAGGCTCTCACTCAAGCAATCAAACAATCAGGCAATCAGACAATCCTCCTCCTCAACCCCGACACCGTGGTCGAGCCCGACACCTTCGTGCGGTGCGTCGACTTCATGTGCGAGCACCCCGACTGCGGCGGTCTCACCGTCAAGATGGTCGACGGCCACGGACGTTACCTGCGCGAAAGCAAGCGCGGATTTCCTTCACCCGAAGCCTCGTTCTATAAGATATCCGGCCTCATACACCTCTTCCCCCACAGCCGCCGCTTTGCCGCCTATTACATGGGACACCTCGACGACAACGAGGTCAACGAGATAGATATCATGCCCGGCGCCTTCCTTATGCTCCGCAAGGAGGTGTACGAGAAGATTGGCGGATTGGACGAAAGTTACTTTATGTACGGCGAGGACATTGACTACTCGTGGCGCATCAAGAGGGAAGGATATAAGAACTACTACCTCCCCCTCACACATATCATCCACTACAAGGGCGAGAGCACCCGCAAGGGGTCGATGAATTATGTCTATGTGTTCTACAACGCCATGGCCATCTTCGTCCGCAAGTACTTCAACGGTCGCAACGCGCGCCTCTTCAACGCCCTGCTGCAGGCAGCCATCTGGCTGCGTGCCGGCGTAGCCTGGATAAAACGCATCGCGAGCCGCATCGCCGTGCCGGCGGCCGACTTCGTGGTGGCCTACGGCGGATTTCTCGGGCTAAAACTGCTGTGGGAGCACTTCAAAGGCGTAGGGGGCGACTACTATCCCGTAGAATACACCACCCTCGTTGTGCCGCTCTACATCCTCATCCTGATGTGCTGCAGTTGGTTGGGTGGCGGCTACGACAAGCCTGTGCGGCTGCGCCGTATCGTACGCGGCATGGGCGTGGGTCTGCTGCTCTTGCTGGCCTTCTACTCGCTGCTCGACGAAAGCCAACGCTACTCACGCATGCTCCTGCTCATGGGTGCTGCATGGACACTCCTCTCCACCCTATTCATCCGCATGCTGCTCAGCCACTTCAATGTTAAAGGATACGCGCTACGCGCACGCAAACGCGGAAGCACCATCGTAGTAGGTCAACCCGAACAAACCCAGCGCATTCAGCACCTTTACACCTCGATGGGCATCCCCGACGACCATGTCATACCCACCAGCGACAGTAGCCCGCAGCATCTGCAGGATCTCATCCGCATCGAACATGCCGAAGAGGTGGTCTTCTGTAGCCTCGACATACGCAGCGTCATCGACCTCATGGCCCGTCTGCGTACTACCGGCGTAGAATATAAGATAGCACCCGCCGACGGCGACTATATCATCGGCAGCGACACCATCCTCTCGCCCGACGAACTCTATTTGACCGACCTCGACACCATCAGCAGCGATACCTGTCGCCGCACCAAGCGCATGTTCGACATTGTCACCTCTCTGCTGCTCATCCTCTTCTCCCCTATTCTCTTCTGGTTTCAGAAGGACAAAAAGCATTACTACCCCCATTGCTTCAGCGTCCTCGTCGGACGTCTCACCTGGGTGAGCTATACCGGCCACCGTGGTCTATTCCACCCCGCAGACCTGCTGTCCTATGCCTCGGCCGAGCTACAGGAGCGCCTCCTGTTGCGCTATATGCGCCGTTACAGCACCGCCACCGACTTCAAGATACTGATACGGAATTGGGATAATATTTAGTAGTTAAGTAGTTAAGACAAATGAGAAAGACGATATTAATAGCAGGATTGCTTTTAATTTTCAGTTTTCAGTTTCCTATTTTCAACTCAGTCCAAGCGCAGCGTATCCATGCTTTCCTCTCGTCGGGCGTGGCACTCTCGCAAATCGAGGGCGACGAGCTGAAAGGCTTCCGCAAGGCTGGCTATGTGGGTGGCGTCGGCGCCCTTACGGCTCTCGACGAGCACAACCGCTGGGGACTGAGCCTCGAAGCCCTCTTCTGCCAGCGTGGCGCTTACAACATCACATCCGAACCCTACGCCGCCGACATCGCACTCAACTACATCGACATACCCCTCCTGTTCCACTATCAGGACGCTATCGGCGGCATGCTCTTCGGCGCAGGCATCACCTACGGCCGCCTCGTGGGACAGCCCCACTTCCGAGGCTTGGTGAAAGACACTTTCCTGCCCGACACTGCCGACTTTGCCTTCCTCTACAACGATTTCGCCGCCGTCCTCGACGCACGCTTCACCATTTGGCGCGGCCTGCAGTTCAACATCCGCTGGCAGTATTCTTTCATCCCTGTCAAACGCAACTGGCACTTCGCCGAATTCAGGCAGAACAGATGGGAGAGATGGGAAAACAACTGCTACAACAACAGCCTTATTTTTAGATTGATATACCAGTTCTAACATGGCCACAGCACTCTTTCCCGGGTCGTTCGACCCCTTCACCGCCGGCCATGAGGCCATCCTGCGCCGCATGCTGCCGCTTTTCGACCGCATCGTGGTGGCCGTGGGGGTAAACTCAGAGAAGCACTGCATGTTCAGCCCCGAAGAGCGGGTGCAGCGCATACGCCAGACGCTGGCCGACTGCCCCACCGTCGAGGTGACACACTACGACGGCATGACCATCGACCTCTGCCATCAGGTGGGAGCACACTGCATCATACGCGGCATACGCACCGCCGCCGACTTTGAATACGAGCAGACCGTGGCTGCCGTCAACCGCCTGCAGGACCCTGCCATCGAGACCCTCCTCGTCATGGCCGACCCCGAACATATCAATATCAGCAGCACCCTCGAACGCGAGCGCCTCAGTCACACATGACACTCTACGAGAACATAATATCCGCCAAAGAGGTATGGAGCGAGCGGGCCAAAGTGCTCAACAAGGAACTCGACGTATACACCGTCGGGGACATGCTCTACCACTTCCCCTACCGCTATATTGACCGCTCGCAGAAAAGCACTGTCTCCACGCTGACAGCCGACACCGTCGTGGTGCTCAAAGGGCGTGTCAGCAACATGCAGACCACTAAAATAGGCCCCCGCCGCGAACGCCTCACAGTCGACTTCTTCGACGGCACAGGTTACATCCAGCTGGTATGGTTCGCCGGACTGAAATGGATACACAACAAACTCAAACCCGATACCGACCTGTACGTCATCGG
>LXOW01212030.1_pt2 | contig 23967 bp, 22 predicted proteins | sample 1368591 | NCBI WGS metagenome assembly LXOW01 (sample SAMN04884650, study PRJNA319009) | bovine gut metagenome | isolation source: Cow rumen | host: Bos taurus | place: Italy: Legnaro (PD) | collected 2014-07-09
CAGACGAGCAATGAAAAAACAGCGGCATCATTCAACCGCTGCTATAAAAACGCCGTATTTGAACTGGCTATGAATAATCTCACCAATATGGGGATAAAGTGCGTCGTGCACCTGATCTTAGGGCTTCCCGGCGAAACAAAAGCAGACTTCATAAAGTCGGCAGAATACGTAAGACGCTTTCACCCCTTCGGCCTTAAGATCCATATGCTGCATCTTTTAAAGGATACCGCTATGGGACAGGCCTACCTTGAAAAGCCCCGGTCTCTTCTTACAAAAGAAGAGTATGTCGCAAGTGTCTGCGACATACTCGAAATAATGCCAAAAGATATCACGATCCACAGGCTGACCGGTGACGGCCCCAGGGATCTTCTGATAGAACCGCTCTGGGCTTTAGATAAGCATTCGGTCCTGAATGCTATCCAGCATGAGTTCGCAGAACGCGGCACCTACCAGGGGATACGGGTCGAATAAGACTGCTTAAAAACAGCTGCCCTATTCCTTCTTTTCCTCTTCGGCTTCTTCCTTTCTTCTCATCTTGTTGATCGCCTTTACCATGAGGAAGATGACCCATGCAACGATCAGGAAGTAAATGATGTTCTGGATAAACATACCGTAATTGATGGATGCCTCACCGACTTTGATCGAAAGCGACGAAAAATCGATGCCGCCTGTGATAACGCCGATAATGGGCATTAAGATATCGTTTACCAGAGAGTTTACGATGGCCTGGAATGCACCGCCGATGATAACGCCGACAGCCAGGTCAACTACATTGCCTTTCGCAATAAATTCTTTGAATTCTTTCATCATAACAGTTCACGCACGATCCTTTAAGGCTTATAAAACGGGCTCTGCAAAACTGCCTGCAACTGCGGCTTTTGAACAGCGCATCGCAACGCGGGCTTCACAAAAGGCTCATAACCGTGGGCCTTTGCGGGATCATCCTTTCTAAAATTTGATAAAACAGATAAAATAGATTCCGGCTCTATTTTACAACAAAGCAAAGAACCGTGCAATTGCACGGTTCTTTTGTGGTGCCCAGGGCCGGAATCGAACCAGCCACACGTAAATTTTCAGTCTACTGCTCTACCGACTGAGCTACCTGGGCATGTTATTAAACTATGGTGGGCCTTCAGGGACTTGAACCCGGGACCTGCCGGTTATGAGCCGGATGCTCTGACCAACTGAGCTAAAGGCCCACGTTGTGATGCGCGTTTGGTCGGGGTGACACGATTTGAACGTGCGGCCCACTGCTCCCAAAGCAGTTGCGCTACCAAACTGCGCTACACCCCGAAATTATGGCAGGGGCAGAAGGGATCGAACCCTCGGCACGCGGTTTTGGAGACCGCTGCTCTACCAGCTGAGCTATACCCCTATGTAATTGCGTGGCGGAGAAGGAGGGATTCGAACCCTCGCGGCCCTTACGAACCCTAACGGTTTAGCAAACCGTCCTCTTCAGCCTCTTGAGTACTTCTCCAAATTTGCTAAAAAATTTGGCGGAGATAGTAGGATTTGAACCCACGCATGCTTTCACATGTCCGGTTTTCAAGACCGGTGCCTTCAGCCGCTCGGCCATATCTCCGCGAAGCCTGGTCTTAACAATTTTGGTGACCCATCCGAGACTCGAACTCGGGACACCTTGATTAAAAGTCAAGTGCTCTGCCGCCTGAGCTAATGGGTCTTGGCTGGGGTAGCAGGATTTGAACCTACGAAATGCCAGGATCAAAACCTGGTGCCTTACCGCTTGGCTATACCCCAACAATGGTGAGCCCAGAGGGATTCGAACCCCCGACACGCGGCTTAGAAGGCCGCTGCTCTATCCAGCTGAGCTATGAGCCCGTGTTTATAGCCGGCGGTAAGACCGGCGTTTGGAGCGGATGATGAGAATCGAACTCACGCCATCAGCTTGGAAGGCTGAGGTTCTACCATTGAACTACATCCGCATAAAAAATGGAGCGGAAGACGAGATTCGAACTCGCGACCCTCGCCTTGGCAAGGCGATGCTCTACCCCTGAGCCACTTCCGCACACTTGGTGGAGGGAGATGGATTCGAACCATCGAAAGCTTAGCTAGCGGATTTACAGTCCGTCCCCTTTGGCCACTCGGGAATCCCTCCAAATTGGAGCTGGTGATAGGAGTCGAACCTACAACCTGCTGATTACAAATCAGCTGCTCTGCCATTGAGCCACACCAGCACACTATGCAGTTTTTAAAAAAAATTGGCGATCCGAACGAGGCTCGAACTCGTGACCTCCAGCGTGACAGGCTGGCATTCTAACCAACTGAACTACCGGACCGCAAAAAAGATGGTGGGAGTTACAGGGCTCGAACCTGTGACCCCCTGCTTGTAAGGCAGATGCTCTCCCAGCTGAGCTAAACTCCCACATCACAGCGGCACACTTTTGCCGCGTGCCTTATTATATTAAGAGAAAACTGAAAAAAAGTCAACTGATTTTTTTAATATTTTTAAAAATTTCCTCTGGTCNNAGTCAGTTTTATGCTGTCCGTATATTCCGTGCCGACAATCTCAAAGGGCATTTCCTTTTCGTAATTCTTAATGATATCAAGCAGATTATACGGGATGCTGACCTCAAGCTCTTCGAAATCTCTCACCTCGATGACACCTGCAGCGTCAAGTGCCAAGCGAGCGCTGCCGGTATAGGCACGGACAAGTCCGCCTGTTCCCAGCTTGATCCCGCCGAAATATCTCGTGATCACTATGCAGACATTGGTTATGCCCTCTTTTACCAGCATCTGAACAACGGGCGCGGCCGATGTGCCCTGGGGCTCTCCGTCATCGGATCCCCACTGAAGCTGCATCTTGTCCCCTATCACGAATACCGGGACATTGTGGGTCGCGTCCTTATATTCCTTCTTTTTCTGCGCGATAAAAGCTTCGGCCTCTTCTCTTGATGAGACCGGTCTTATATGCGCTATAAAGCGGGACTTTTCAATTATCTGTTCGGCTGAGGCTTCTTTGCCGACGCTCAGATATTTAAGCATTTATTATATATTTTCCGTAACGGCCGCAGTCGGCCTCAGAGAGTTCTGTCTTTATGTAAGTGCCGTCTTCCCTGTATTCGGAAAGAACGGGCGATGTTTTTTCCATCAGAGCCGAAACAGCGGCGCCGTCGGAATAAGGGATAAGCAGCTCTACCGTTTTCATTCCGGCAAAGAGAGCCTTGTTCAGGGCATCTGCAAGTTCACTGAAACCTTCACCCGTCTTTGCGGAAATAAATACCGCATCCTTTGATTCGGGGAAGTAATCGAGGCTGTTTCTGTCATCTATCAGGTCGCACTTGTTGAAAACGAGTATACAATCCTTGTTATCGGCATTCAGCTCTTTTAAAACAGATCTTGTGACCTCTATATGAAAGGCTGCATCCTTAAAGCTCGCATCAACGACATGGATGAGGACATCGGCTGTGAGAGCCTCTTCAAGGGTAGATTTAAAGGCCTGAACGAGGCTGTGCGGAAGCTTGCTGACAAAGCCGACCGTATCGACAAGGATGAAGCTGTGCTTGTCAGAAAGGCTCACAAGGCGCTGAGAGGTATCAAGGGTCGCAAAGAGCATATCCTTTTCAAAGACCTGCTTTTCCTCTCTGTTTTCATCGGCTAAAAAGCGGTTCATTATGCTGGATTTGCCCGAGTTGGTGTAACCGACCAGAGCGGCTACGGGTATCTCGGAACGCTCTCTTTTTGACCTTTGAACAGAGCGGCTTGCTGTCAGTTCTTTCATCTCGCGCCTGATATCATCTATCCTGCGCTCTATGTGGCGTCTGTCTGTTTCAAGTTTCTTTTCGCCGGGGCCGCGTGTACCTATGCCGCCTCCGAGCCTTGAAAGCGATCTGCCAAAGCCCAAAAGCCTCGGCAGCCTGTAGCGAAGCTGAGCCAGCTCGACCTGGAGCTTGCCCTCTTTTGACATGGCGCGCGATGCAAAAATGTCCAGAATAAGCATGGTGCGGTCTATGACCTTTACGCCCGCCGCGTCCTCGATGTTCCTCAGCTGCATGCCCGAAAGCTCGTCATTGAAAACGATGATGTCGGCCTCCATGTTCTTTGCCATTTCGGAAAGTTCTTCAAGCTTGCCTGTCCCGATAAAGGTCGCGGAATTGATCTTTTCAAGGGTCTGGGTCATCTCGCCTATCACGCTGAGCCCCGCAGCTTCGGCAAGGGATGAAAGTTCCTCCATTGAATAAGCAATATCCTCGCCGGTACTTACACCGACGAGGATAGCATTACAGCTCTGCTCCGATATTACATTGTTGTTTTCATCGATATTTATCATAAAATGAAACGGTCGATATCGTCTTCTCTTATAGCTTCGTCGAACTTGTTTCTGACGTATTCGGCATCGATAACGATTTCTGTCTTTTCGGGATCGGGAAGATCGAAGGCGATATCTTCGAGCAGTTTTTCCATGATGGTGTGAAGTCTTCTTGCACCGATGTTTTCTGTCTGCTCGTTCATTAAAAACGCCATTCTTGCGATCTCTGCCGCTGCCTCATCCGTGAAGCTGAACTTGACGTTTTCTGTTTCAAGAAGGGCCTTGTGCTGTTTTAAAAGCGCATTGTCGGGCTCTGTCAGAATGCGTCTGAAATCCTCCTGGGTGAGGTTTTCAAGCTCTACCCTGATCGGGAAACGTCCCTGAAGTTCGGGGATAAGATCTGTCGGTTTTGACACATGGAATGCGCCTGCACCGATAAAGAGTATGTGGTCTGTCCTGACAGGACCGTACTTTGTATTTACAACGCTGCCTTCTACTATGGGCAGGATGTCGCGCTGTACACCCTCGCGGGAGACATCTGCGCCTCCGCGGTAACCGCTGCCCGATGCGATCTTATCGATCTCATCGATAAAGATGATGCCGTTCTGTTCGCAGTTTTCAAGAGCCTCGGATGCCACCTGATCCTGATCTATCATGTTCGCAGCTTCCTGCTCGATAAGGATCTTTCTTGCATCCTTTATCTTCATCTTTCTGCGCTTGGTCTTCTTGGGGATGGCATCGCCGAAGATGCTGCCGAGGTTTATGGTCCCTCCCTGGCTTACATCAAGGGTGTTTTCTTTAGGCTGCTCGACTACGTCGATCTCGATGTACTGTTCCTCGAGAAGGCCGTCACGGAGCTGCTGTCTCACCTGCTCTCTTGCAAGCTCGGTCTCGCTTTCGGATGTTTCGCTCTTGGGCGGATCGATGTTTTCCTTTGTCTGATTATAGGTAGCGCCGCCGTATCCCATGAGAAAAGCAAAGGGATTATTGGCATTGGGCGCTGTATTTGCCTTCTTTTTGCCCGGGATTATAGCCTCGATTATCTTTTCTTCGGCAAGATCCTTTGCCACACCGTATTTCTCATCGATGTGTTTCTGTTTGGTAAGGCGCATGGCTGCTTCCATAAGGTCTCTGACCATGGTCTCGACATCGCGGCCGACGTAACCGACTTCGGTGAACTTTGTTGCCTCGACCTTGACAAAGGGCGCATCCATGAGTTTTGCAAGACGCCTTGCGATCTCTGTTTTACCTACGCCTGTCGGTCCCATCATGAGGATATTTTTGGGCGTTATCTCTTCCTTCATCTGATCGGAAAGAAGATTTCTTCTGTAACGGTTGCGAAGAGCAACGGCAACGGACTTCTTTGCAGATTCCTGGCCGATGATATATTTATCGAGCTCCGCAACTATTTCCTTAGGAGTCATATCATAAAACTTTCCCATATAAACCCCCTTACAGCTTTTCTACGGAAATGTGGCTGTTGGTATAGACACAGATGTCGGATGCTATTTTAAGAGCCTCTCTTGCGATCTCTTCCGCGCTCATGTCGGTATGATCATAGAGTGCATGGGCAGCCGCATAGGCATAGTTCCCGCCGGAACCGATGGCAACGTAGTTTTCATCGGGCTCGATGACTTCTCCGTTTCCGGAGATAAGAAGTATGCTTTCCCTGTCTGCGACAAGCATCATGGCCTCAAGATTTCTTGCGGCCTGATCAAGTCTCCACATCTCGGCAAGGGCAACAGCGGCTCTTTTGAGGTTACCGCCGTGCTCCTCGAGCTTTTTCTCGAATTTTTCAGTGAGCGAAAATGCATCCGAAACAGAACCCGCAAAGCCTGAGATGACCGTATTGTGATAGATCTTTCTCACTTTTTTCGCGTTGTTTTTCATGATTGCTGTTTCGCCCATAGTCACCTGGCCGTCGCCTGCGATAGCTACGTCATCGCTGCTGCGCTTTACCAGGCAGATAGTTGTTGCATGAAATTTTGGCATATATTTTCCTTTCGGATATTTCGTCTATTTGGACTGAGTCTTTGTGAATTTGCATTCGGCATTCGAGCAGCTGAGCCTCTTGCCTTTCTGGGTCAGCAGGCTGCCGCACTCGGGGCACTTCTCATTGACCGGTCTGTCCCAGAATACCTGATTGCAGTTGGGGAAACCGGAGCAGCCGTAGAAGACCTTGCCCTTCTTGCTTCTTCTCACGATAATGTCGTTTCCGCAGCGCGGGCACTTTACGCCTACGCTCTTGATGATGGGCTTGGTGTAATTGCATTCGGGATAGCCCGTGCAGGCTATGAATTCGCCGAATCTTGACTGCTTTACAGCAAGCGGCTTTCCGCAGTTCGGGCAGGTCTCACCTGTAAGTACAGGTTCCTGTTCCTCTCTTTCAAGCTCCTTCATTGCCGTATCGACTTCAGACTTTAAGTAACCGGTGTAGCATTCGTCTACGACGTTTCTCCAGCCGTAATCGCCCTGCTCTACGCGGTCGAGATCATCTTCCATCTTGGCGGTGAAGCCCGCATCGACTACTTCGTTGAAATAGGGCACCATGATGTTATAGATGACCCTGTTTCCCAGAGCTGTCGGCATCAGTGCCTGGCCGCTCTTTTTGATGTATTTGCGGTCGGAAAGACCGGATACTATAGGTGCGTATGTTGACGGTCTTCCTATGCCGTTTTCCTCGAGCTCGCGGATGAGGGAAGCTTCAGTGAATCTTGCGGGAGGTTCTGTGAATTTCTGTTCTCCTGCAAGGTCGAGCAGCTTCAGCTCTTCGCCTTCTTTAAGTTCGGGCAGAGCCTTTTCCTTTTCTTTCTTGTCGTTGTCGTTATATACCTTAAGGTAACCGTCGTATACGAGCTTGGAGCCGGAAGCCTTGAAGCTGTATCCGTTTGCATCGATGACTGCGCTTACAGTGTCATATACTGCAGCCTGCATGCGGCTTGCAACAAAGCGCGACCAGATCAGTTTATAGAGCTTGTACTCGTCGGAGCCCAGAGACGATACTACATCATCCGGGGTCAGAGTCACGTCAGCCGGGCGGATAGCTTCGTGAGCATCCTGTGTGCCCTTTTTCTTGTTTGTATAAACGTGATTTTCGACATATTCTTTTCCGAAGGTATTTGCGATGAAATCCTTTGCAGCGGCATCGGCTTCGGCAGAGATCCTGACTGAGTCTGTTCTGATGTAGCTGACAAGACCTATCGTGCCCTTGCCCTTTATCTCGCAGCCTTCATAGAGTTTCTGTGCGATGCTCATTGTGCGTCTTGACGCGAAACCGAGCTTTGCGGAAGCATCCTGCTGAAGGGTACTTGTGGTATAGGGAGCATAGGGATTCTTTCTTCTGCTCTTCTGATCGATAGAACTTACGATGTATTTTGCGCCTTCAAGATCTGCTAATACCTTATCGGTCTCTTCCTTGTTCGTAAGGTCGATCTTTTCGCCCTTCTTATCGGAAAGGCGTGCGGCAAAGCTTGCCTTTTTCTCTGCGGATGCGGAAAGGCCGTTCTTTGTGAGCTTTGCATCAACGAGCCAGTATTCCTGGGGAACGAATTCCTCGATCAGCTTTTCGCGGTCGCAGATCATCTTAAGAGCGGAGCTCTGTACACGGCCTGCGGAAAGTCCTCTTTGAACCTTTTTCCAGAGCACGGGGCTGATGGAATAGCCTACTATCCTGTCCATGACACGGCGGCCCTGCTGTGCGTCAACAAGGTTCATGTCTATGGGACGGCTCTTTGAAAGACCGTCTTTAACACCCGTCTTTGTGATCTCATGGAATTCTATCCTGTTTGCATCCTCGGGCTTTATTCCGAGTATGTAGCAGATGTGCCATGCGATAGCTTCGCCTTCGCGGTCAGGGTCTGTTGCGATATATATCTTGTCTGCGTTTTGCGCATCCTTTTTGATAGCCTTGATAACATCGCCCTTGCCGCGAACATTTATGTATTCGGGTTCATATGCATTGTTAAAATCGATACCCATGCGGCTTTTCGGAAGGTCTCTGATATGACCTGCCGATGCCACTACCTTGTAGCGGGAACCGAGAAATTTACCTATGGTTTTTGCTTTAGAGGGAGACTCTACGATTATTAAGTGTTTCTTTGTACTTGCCATAAACGTCCCTTTCTTAAATTAACTATAATGTCTACATTATATTAATATTAATGTATATTTTGTCAAGTCTATTGTTTTGGACGCTGATCATGCTTATGATACATCCGTGTCCTGAAACCCAACTTAAAAGCCCCGGTTTCCCGGGGCAAAAGTCTAAGCTATTTCAGTCTTATCATCCCGCCGGAACTTTCGACGAGGCCTTCCAGCTCAAGCGCCGTAAGCGTTGAAATAAGAACGTCCGTTGCGCATGTCATTTTGCGACAGACGGAATCTATCGCGATCTCGCCGTCGGCTCTCACCAGCTCGTAGAGCTCTTTTTCCCTGCCCTTTAGTTTCGCCTGAGCAAGATATTTCTTTATGCTCCCTATGCCCAGAGTTTCTGCGATCTCGTTGGGGTCTGCTATGGGGATTGCCCCGTCGGAAATAAGGAGGTTGGGCCCTATGCTGTTCGGCTGATTGATATTGCCGGGAACTGCATATATGTCCTTTCCCTGCTCCAGCGCTATCCTTGCCGTGATGAGAGAGCCGCTTTTTAAGGCGCCTTCCACGATCACGACCTTTACCGCAAGAGCGCTGATGAGCCTGTTTCTTTCCGGGAAATTCGCGGGATAGCCCGAAGTCCCCGGGACGTATTCGGAAATGATAAGTCCCTTTTCTTTCAGTTCCTCATATATCTTTTTCGATGAATAGGGAAAGCAGACATCGACCCCTGTTCCCAGGACAGCTATGCTCTTTCCTCCGTTTTCAAGTACGGCGGCATGGCCGACCGAATCTATCCCTTCCGCCATACCGCTCACATGGGTGATGCCGCAGGAGGCTACGGTCTTTCCTATCTCTCTTGCTATCCAGCGCCCGTAGGCTGAAGTACGGCGGGTTCCGACAACTGCGATAGCAGGGTTTTTAAGAAGAGCAAGATCCCCTATGCAGAATAGTATTCGGGGAGGATCCTTGATGATCCGAAGGCTGTCGGGAAACTCATCAGATTCAAAACTGATGACCTTTATCCCCCTTCTTCTGCACTGATCATATATTTGTTCCGCCTTTTCCATGGTCACATCATTATGATGATGAACCTTTTCCGAAAGCCAGATGTTATATGCGATATTGTCTTTATCCATTTTCCTTACCCCGCTATCCCCTGAAAAAATCGTCCGGTATCCTGTAGCTTAAAGCTTCAAGGACATGTTCTTTTTGTATCGCGCTGCTCTTTCCGAGATCCGCAACAGTCCTTGATACCTTGATCAGTCTGTGATATGAACGGGCCGAAAGCCGGAACTTTGTGAACGCTGTTTTCAGCACGCTTTCTGCATCGTCCGTCATCACACAGTATTTTCTTATCATAGATGCGCTGAGCGCCGAATTGCTGTCTAGATGTTCATCGACATATCTTCTTTTCTGTATCTCGACTGCTGTTGCTATCCCCTCTTTTAAAGAAGCGCTGTCTATGATCTTTCTTTCGCTCCCCTCGTTCAGTTCGACATAGGTCGGACGCTGCATCGCAATGTGAAGATCGATGCGGTCCAAAAGCGGCCCCGAGATCTTGCTTATATAGCGCAGGCGCTCGCTTTCGGTGCAGCTGCATTTCCTGTTGGGGTCACCGTAGTAACCGCAGCGGCAGGGATTCATCGCGGCAACGAGCATAAAGCGGGAGGGAAAGGTGCATTTGCCGGAAGCTCTGACTATAGTGAGTTTACCGTCTTCAAGAGGCTGGCGGAGGCTTTCCAGAAGCTTTGCCGAAAACTCGGGAAGTTCGTCTAAAAAGAGCACCCCGTTATGCGCAAGCGAGACCTCGCCGGGCCTTGGATAATTGCCGCCCCCGACGAGAGAAACAGCCGTCGTATTATGATGGGGATTTCTGAAAGGCCTTTCGAATATGACGGGCCTTTCTTCGTTCAGCTGGCCGCTGATGCTGTAGATCTGGGTGACCTCCAGCATCTGTTCATATGTCATTTCGGGCATGATGCCGGGTATCCTTTTTCCTATCATGGATTTGCCGACCCCGGGCGGTCCTATCATGAGCATGCCGTGAAAGCCTGCGGCGGCGATCTGGGCTGCGCGCTTTACTGTCTCCTGGCCCTTGATGTCGGAAAAGTCCTCGGCGATCGCTCTCTTTTTTCTGTATTCGGGCGAACCCCTGTCCTTTCCTATCTTTTTCCGTCCTTCTATATGATCCACCGCCTCATTAAGTGTGGCCGCCGGATAGAATTCCATATCCGAAAGAAGCCTTGCCTCATTGATATTGCCCTTTGGCAGCATTATCTTTTTTACTCCGCGTTCGCGCAGGCCTATCACCATGGGCAGGACACCGTCGACGGGGCTGATATTGCCGTTGAGCGTGAGCTCACCCAAAAAGGCCATGTCATCGAATTTTTCAAGATATTCAAGCTGGCCCGACGAAGCAAGAAGGGAAAGAGCTATCGCAAGGTCGAAATGACTGCCCTCTTTCTGTACGCCCGCAGGGGTCAGATTTACTGTTATACGGGTGTCGGGAAAATCATAGCCGCTGTTTAAAACGGCCGCTCTTATCCTTTCCTTTGATTCCTTTATGGCCCTGTTTGCAAGGCCTACGAGATTGAAAGACGAAAGTCCGTTTTCTATATCGCTTTCAACTCTTACTTTTTCACAGTCCAGCCCGAACAGGCAGGCACTCAGTACTCTTGCGTACATGTCTCCTCCTTTAAAACGCCGATCTGATATGGTTTGCGTATATGTCATCTTTGATCACAAGCAGTTCCAGGACATCGAGCCTGGGGACAAGTTCCCGATACTCGGGATGTGACCTGATATACAGCTCTGCCAGGGTCCTTATGGTTTGCTGTTTTTCCTTTGTTACCGATAGGGAGGGCCTACCGTATCTGAGGCTCTTTCTTGTCTTTACCTCGATAAAACAAAGCCTCTTTCCCTCGACGGCCACTATGTCGAGCTCGCCCGTTTTGTATCTGACGTTTCTGTCGATCACGCGCAGGCCGCACTGTTTTAAATACTCACAGGCGTAGTCCTCACCGTTCACCCCGAGGCGCTGCCTCGCATCCGGGCTCACATGTTTATCTTTTGCTATGTAGTAGCTTTTTTTCTTTCTTTTTGTCTGCATTGTTACTTGAAATATCAGAACTATTGTTATAAATTATCTATAGAGGATTACCGTTATGGGTTAGACGGTAATCACCCAGTGATTGGCCGCCTAATGGCGGCCTTACTTATTTACGTCGGTTGATCCACGTGCANNGACTATGACCAGCGAGTATGTAAACATCTCAAGGTATGTGACCATAAGCAAGGACCTCCTTTCGTTTTAAGTATTGTTAACGGATCTCTGATCCCAATACGTCCGATCGAAGGCGGTTACCGCCAAACGGTAATCCTGGTTATATTTTACATGGTAATTATTACTTGTCAATAGTTTACAGTTATTTTTCTTATAATTTTAGTTAATTTTGGAATTGAATCAGGGCAATAAAATAAGTACCGATGCGATATCGGTACTTTTGTTTTTATGAATAGAGGTCGACCGAGGAATGTGTATTCTTTTCCGCGAGGCCGTCAAAAAGCTTTAAGATACGAACTGGAATATGCAGAACGCTGCGTAGATACAAAGCAGCAGCACGCCCTGCCAACGCTTGAGTTTCCCTGAGATCAGGGCCGGCACCGTCATGAGCAGCATGACCAGGAACATAACGGGTATATCGACAAGAAGCGATGCGTTATGCCCTGCTATCATCTTGCTTGAGGGAACGGCAAAGGGAGAAAGCGTGATCGAAAGACCGCTGACCAGGACCAGATTGAAGATATTGGCCCCGATGACGTTTCCGACGGAAATATCATTGTGTCCTTTTCTGATCGCGGTGATAGCCGTGATGAGCTCGGGAAGCGATGTCCCAAGAGCCACAAAGGTGAGCGCTATGACGCTTTCGGGAACGCCCAGCTCAGTTGCGATTATGGTCCCGTTATCTACCAGAAGATCGGCACCCCAGGCTATAGCGGCAGCACCTATCACAAGCATGAGAAGAAGCTTCCACATGGGATCATCCTTTTTTGCGGCAGGATCTTCGGGATCCTGTGCGTCTGCCGAGGCCCCTGGCTGTTCCTCAGGCTTTACAGACGGATCCTTTAGGGCAGCTCTTACAGTTACGACCATATATATAACAAACAGTGCAAGAAGGATGATGCCTGTCGTCCTGCTGAAGTAGCCCGTTACATATGCGTTATAAGCGTAAAAAACGGCCGCTATGAAGAAGAAAATGACGGGGGTCTTCAACTGCCTTCTGTCGATGGCAGAGGGCATAAATGCCATGGTAAGGCCCGCTATGAGGGCTGTATTACAGATGATGGACCCTATAGCGTTTCCGTAGGCTATCTCGCCGTGGCCGCTGACCGCGGATGTCGCAGATACCATGACCTCGGGAAGGGTCGTTCCTATAGATACGACGGTCGCCCCTATCAGAAGCTCGGGCAGGCCGAATCTGTGGGCTATGCCGCTGGCACCGTCAACGAACCAGTCTCCGCCTTTGATCAGCAGAGCGAAACCCAATGCAAATAATAAAACTGCTTTTAACATATTCTTTACAGATCTTTATTTCTAAAATATCCGCGTGCCGTGAGCACGCGGATATTTATTACGATTCTTGATATATTCGTATTAGTGGATTAAACCAGCTCCGAAGAGAGGTGCAAATACTACTGCTACGATGGTCATCAGCTTGATCAGGATGTTCAGTGACGGACCGGATGTATCCTTGAACGGGTCACCTACTGTATCGCCGATAACTGCAGCCTTGTGAACGTCTGTTCCCTTGCGGCCTGTAGCTTCGATGTACTTCTTTGCGTTATCCCATGCACCGCCTGCGTTGGACATCATGATAGCAAGCAGAACGCCTGTTACGAGTGCGCCTGCGAGCATGCCGCCCAGAGCTTCAGCACCGAGAACGATGCCTACAACAAGAGGTGCAACTACTGCGAGAAGTGCGGGGATGATCATTTCCTTTAAGGAAGCCTCTGTGGAAATGGATACGCATCTTGCATAGTCAGGCTTTGAAGTACCCTGCATGATGCCGGCATCTTCGTGGAACTGACGTCTTACTTCCTGGATCATCTGGTTAGCAGCTCTGCCTACAGCGTTCATTGTGTAAGCGGAGAACATGAACGGAAGCATACCGCCGATGAATGCACCGATGATAACATGCGGATTGAGAAGGTCCATAGCCTTGAGCTGAACTACTTCTGAGTATGATACGAATAATGCGAGTGCTGTAAGTGCAGCTGAACCGATGGCAAAGCCCTTGCCGATAGCAGCTGTTGTATTACCAACGGAGTCAAGAGTATCGGTGATCTCACGAACGGATTCGGGAAGTTCAGCCATCTCTGCGATACCGCCGGCATTATCTGAAACAGGACCGTAAGCATCAACAGCGATTGTGATACCTGCTGTTGAAAGCATACCTACAGCTGAAAGAGCAATACCGTAAAGACCTGCGCTCTTGTATGCAACAAGGATACCTACTGCAATGAAGAGTATGGGCCATACTGTTGACATCATGCCTACGCCAAGACCGCTGATGATGGTTGTAGCAGCGCCTGTCTCGGATTCTTCGGCAATGTGCTTAACGCTCTTGTAGTCTGCAGATGTATAGATCTCTGTGACTTTACCGATGAGTGTACCAACAACAAGTCCGGAAATAACTGCGATGGAGCAGCTGTAGTTTCCGAAGAAGCTCTTGGAAAGGATAACGGATACGATAGCTGCAAGGATGGCAGCGATATAAGTACCCATGTTGAGTGACTTTGCGGGGTTGGACTTTTCGTCGCCCTTTACAGAGAGGATACCGCAGATGGATGCGATGATGCCTACTGATGAGATGATGAGCGGGAAGAGTGCGCCGTTTGCAGAGTCATATGCAAAGCTTGCAGCGAATGCAAGTGTGATGCAGGAAATGATGGAACCTACATAGGATTCGAAAAGGTCGGAACCCATACCTGCAACGTCACCTACGTTGTCGCCTACGTTGTCGGCGATAACAGCGGGGTTACGGGGGTCATCTTCGGGGATGCCTGCCTCTACCTTACCTACGAGGTCTGCGCCTACGTCAGCAGCCTTGGTATAGATACCGCCGCCGACACGGCCGAACAGAGCCATTGATGAAGCTCCGAGACCGAAACCTGTTAAGCATTCCTTAGCAAGTTCGGGTGAAAGAATAGCATATGCAGCGCCTACGCCTAAAATGCCGAGGCCTGTTACACAAAGACCCATTACGGAACCGGATCTGAAAGCTACCTTTAATGCCTTGTTCATGCCGCCTGTCATTGCAGCAGCAGAAGTTCTTACATTACCTCTGGTAGCTACCTGCATTCCGAAATAGCCTGCAAGTACTGAGAAAAGTGCACCGCATACATAAAGGATCGCGGTCACGGGATGAATGGCAACGCCCAGGATGATAGCGAGAACGATAACTACGATTATCATTACGCGGTATTCTTTTCCGAGGAATGCCATAGCGCCTTCGTGGATATAGCTGGAGATCTCCTTCATTCTGTCATTGCCGCAGTCCTGCTTGGTGATCCAGCTTGCAAGAATGCCTGCAACGACGAGTGCTATAACACCAACGACAGGAGCTACATAGTTTAATGAACTGCCCATTTCAGTGTTATCCTCCTTAGGATACTTAAAAAATTATAAATAAATAAAAATAATTAACGAAAAATGAATAGCTTTTTATAACGCCAAGNNCTTGGCATTTTATCTGATGTAATTAAAGATCTTTATTCAAGTGTTACAAGAATAAGTGCGGAAACAATAAAGACAACCGCAGCGACAATCGTGACCTTGTTTAATATAGCATCATAGCCCTTTGCTTTCTTGGAACCGAAAAGCTGTTCGGCACCGCCTGCAATGCTGCCTGAAAGTCCCTTGGAACTTCCGGACTGGAACAGAATGCTTATGATCAAAACAAGGGAAGCAACTGTCAGCAGAATCATCATAAAAGTCGCCATTTCTGTACCTCCTTGTCAGAATATCTCTTTGTTTAGACAACGAGTTATTCTACCACTTAAACGTACCCTAAGGCAAGCCCTTTTTTAGCTCTGCAGGAGCAGTAAGCTGAATACGAGGGTAAACAGAGCTACGGTTTCTACGATACCGATTACAATGAAGTAGTTCGCAGTACCTTTACCTGTTTCACCGAGAGCATCTGATGCTGCAGCAGCTACTCTGCCCTGGAAGAGTGCGGAAAGACCGATAGCAAGACCTGCGAAGAGGCCTACGCCGAGTGCCATTGCGGGGTCACAGCCTGCACTTCTGATGAAGTTCATGAGAAGGAAGCCGTAAATCGTCTGTGTAAGGGGAGCACCGGAGAAAGCTACCATAAGGAAGGAAGCGGGCTTACCGCTTGCATAGCACTTTTTCCATGCACCTACTGATGACATACCGGCAAAACCTGAACCGAATGCGGAACCTGCTGCTGAAAGACCAACTGCAGCTGCCATACCAAGAAATTCAATATTCATAATAAATCTCCTTTATCTACTATTTTCTTACCTTGTCCAGAATACGGAAAGGATCATATTCAGTTCCGGACCATTCCATACCGAGCTGGCCGGAGAATTCCAATAAGTTTAAGCGGATGCCGTGAACGGCTACCGACAGGAAGCACATTATGATGTTCAGAACATGTCCGAATACCATGATGAACGCACCTATTATTACGAGAGGACCGGAGAAACCCGAAGCCATTCCGTTGAAGCTCTGGGAAATGGCGAGTCCTGCCATGCCTACAGCGAAAAGTCTGATGTAAGACATTACGTTACCGAAGGCACTGATCGTATTAAGGAAGGTCGTAAATGAGTCTGCCAGTCCGGCTTTAAGACCCTGCGCAAATGTCTTGTCGGGGGACATGCCGCCGAAAAGAACTACCAGGATGAAACCGAATATTACTACTGCAAATACCATCGGGATATTTGCTGCCTGGCCTACTACGAGGTAGAGTACCAGGATGTAGAGTGCGCATATTGCGGCCAGCCATCCGAGGTCTGCGAGCCAGCTAAGATCTTTCTTCTTGATCTTGGTCCTGATATTCATGATGCACGCAAGTGCAAGATGGATAACGCCGATCGTGAAGCAGAACTTCATGACATTATTCTGTGCTGCTGTAGTTGTAACACCGAAGTATTCAGGATAGTTTGCTATCGCCGGTATTACCAGAGATTTCAGGAACGGTACCTTCATTGCCGATTCCAGACCGAACCAGGTGCCTGTTACCGCACCCCAGATGATGGTCGAGATCGATAATACAAAGAGCAGTATCGTTGCATCGGAAACCGATTTGGTCTTTACTGTCAGTGCTATCGTTCCGATCAGGATGATGCAGCCGTAAGCGGCATCGCCTATGATCATCGCAAAGAATAATGAGAAGAAGCAAAGGAACCAGAACGAGATGTCGTATTCATTGTATCCGGGTATGGTGCCCAGGATGCCGAATACGGGCTTCATCAGTTTTGAGATCTTTGAGTACTGGACCTTTGTGGGCACTTCGCCGTCATCTTCGACAACGTCTTCCATGCACCATGCCCAGTTGTTTTCCTTTGCTGCGGCAACGAACTTTTCTGTATCGCTTACGGGAATGTATCCTGACAGCCAGATCAGACCGCCGTCGCTTTCTGTTGTTCTGCTTACTGAGGAATACTCAATTACATTCTGAGCCTTGACGAGCTGGTCCTGATAGGAGTTGAGATACCGGGAATCCTTTTTGAGTTCCTCATCGCAGGATGCCATGATGCCCTCGCATTCCTTGATCTCGGCTGCCAGCTGGGACAGACCCTTCTGCGGTACCATGAATTCAAGTCCGCTGTCAGGTTTCTTGTCGCCGAGCACGGCAACTACTTCCATCTTGTCGATAGACTTCAGATGTATGAACTGAATATCTTCGTTGGAGCAAAGCTCCGCATACTCTTTTTTGCCTAAAAGGAAGAAACGGAATGTGATGCCGAGCTCTTCCTTTATATAGTCGAAGTCTTTCGGGTCGAAATCGCCCCACTTTGAGATCTTGTCTGTTTCGATAAGATCGGCCGTTCTTTTTGCTGCGGCTTCGCTTCTCTGTGCAAGAGTAGCCATGACCTTCTTGTGGAATCCTTCAAATTCCGCGTCGGATAAAAGCGCCTGCTGGGGCTGCTTCTTCTGAGCGTATTCCTTGAGATCATTCGAAGTCTTGGACAGCTGAGTGAAACGGTCTGCCGATGCGGAATCGGCACTGCTTCTCTGGGCAATGTGAAGTATGCTTAAATCTCTGAGTTTTGCCAGAAGTTCTTCTTTTTTGTCTTCAGAAGTAACAACATAGACAGCTTTCATTCTTTCTATCATTGCTGTGCCTCCTGACTCTTCTTCTTGGCTATCTTACCTCTTACTACAGCACTTGTCTGCTGGTCGCCGAGGTAGATACCTATCATACGGATATTTTCTTTTGCTTCCGGGATTTTAACTTTCTCGAACAGGTTTACACGCTGGGATGTAGTTCTGAGCTCTTTTCCGAGCATGTCAGCCTGTGTCTGAAGCGTTTTTACAAGTGCATCGAGCCTTGCTATCTCGCGCAGCTTTATTACGGCTGTATCCACCCAGAGAGGATAATCAGCCACGTCGTATACGATATCCTTGAATGTCAGCTCGCGGAAAACCGGGATACCTACGCCGGCAATGTTTTCCTTGTCGGCGATGACCTTGTCCGGCTGGACCAGGTTCTCCAGCTTGAGATCTTCAGGGAAGATCGTATTTTCAACGAAAACGGCTACCCAGTCATCAAGGCCGGCTATCATTCCGTCGCGTTCCTTCTTCTTGGCCTCGAGCTCAGCATTGATCTGAGTGATAACGCTCTGAAGCTGCTGCTTCTTGAGCTGAAGTGTAGGAAGATAACGCTGGAACTGTTTCAGACGGTCTTTTTGGACTTTCTGCTCGTTTTTCGTAAGTTTAATGTTAGCCATTAATTATCCTTTGAGAGCGGCTTGGGCCATCTTTCTTCGATAAGGCTGGTCTTCAAACCTGTTTCGTTCGGTTCGAAGCATTCAGCAAGGATTTGCCAGCCTAAATCTAAAGCAGCATCAAGCGGAATATTAACGCCAAGGTCCATGAGCTTTGTTTCAAACATTTCGCCGTATTTCAGCAGTTTTTCGTCCCATTCACTCATGGAGAAACCCATGGATTTCTTTTCGAGACTTTCCTTGTATGCAGCGTAGAGCTTGATCATACCGTCCATTAAAGCACGGTGGTCATCTCTTGTATCGCCGTTTACGTTCTGCTTAAGACGAGACAGTGAACCGAAAGGCTCAATGTGACCGTTCTTCAGATAGTACTGTCCCTCGGTAATATATCCTGTGTTGTCAGGTACCGGGTGAGTAACGTCGTCGCCGGGCATTGTGGTTACACCAAGGATAGTCAGTGAACCTGCTCCTTCGAAGTCAACAGCCTTTTCGTATCTGGATGCGAGGCAGCTGTAGAGGTCGCCCGGATAACCACGGTTGGCCGGTACCTGTTCCATAGTGATCGCAGTTTCTTTCTGTGCGTCGGCGAAGTTTGTCATGTCTGTCAGAAGTACAAGTACTCTCTTGCCGTCCAGAGCGAATCTCTCCGCAACTGCGAGTGACATATCAGGAACCAGTGTGCACTCTACTGTCGGGTCTGCTGCTGTATGAATGAACATTACTGTGTGTCCCATAGCGCCGCCCTTTTCAAGGGTGTCACGGAAGAACAGATAGTCATCATACTTAAGACCCATGCCTCCGAGAACGATTACGTCTACCTGAGCCTGCATCGCTATTCTTGCGAGCAGCTGGTTGTAAGGTTCACCGGATACTGAGAAGATAGGCAGCTTCTGGCTTTCTACGAGTGTATTGAATACATCGATCATAGGAATACCGGTGTGGATCATCTTGTTCGGAAGAGTTCTCTTAGCCGGGTTTACAGAAGGACCGNNAAGGACCGCCGATGGGGATCATGTTTTCGGTCAGTGCAGGACCGTTGTCACGGGGAACGCCTGCGCCGTTGAATACACGGCCGAGCAGATGGTCTGTATAGGATACCATCATGGGCTTTCCGAGGAAGCGAACAGGATCGCTTGTCTTAACGCCCATGGCGCCTGCGAATACCTGCAGTGAAACCTTGTCATTATCAAGTTTGATTACGTTGGCATAGCTGTCACCTACAAGTGCAAGGTCGCCGTATTTAACGCCTTCTGCACGAACGGTGATAACGTTACCGACAATTGAATCGATCTTTGTGTATACTTTCTGCATAATGGACCTCCTTAATTAACGGCCTTGGCCTTGTAGAAGTTCACAATTTCAGCTTCCTTTGCGGCATACTCGGGAGTATTGAAAACGATCCCGTGCCAGTCAAGGAATTTCTGACGCAGCTCATTGAAGAATGCACGGATCTCCGGCTTTTCAACAATGGTGTAGCCGCATGTGAGGATATCATACAGAATGTCGAATTCGTGAGTCTGACGCTCGGGTTCGCATGCAGCGTCAACATCATCAAATGAGTTCTGCTGGAGATATACAGCATCGAGGAGCTCACCCTTCTGATAGGTGGTGTAGTCTTCGGATGAAGTACCTTCTTCACCTACTACCTTCATCATCTGGTTAACTTCTACACTGTGTCTTAATATAGCTCTTGCGTGTTCGACCTTGTCCATGGGAACTACGCCGGCATATTTTGACCAGGAGTCGATCGGGTGGATCGCGGGATACTTACGGGCATCGGAACGTTCACGGGAAAGTCCGTGGAATGCACCTACTACCTTCAGAGTAGCCTGAGTTACAGGTTCTTCGAAGTTACCGCCTGCAGGAGATACTGTACCACCTACGGTTACAGAAGCGATCCTGCCGTCGTTGAGACGGACCTTACCTGCTCTTTCGTAGAATGCTGCGATAAGAGATTCAAGGTAAGCCGGGAATGCTTCTTCGCCAGGAATTTCTTCCAGACGACCGGACATTTCTCTTAATGCCTGTGCCCAGCGGGATGTGGAGTCTGCGAGGAGCAGAACGTCGAGTCCCATCTGGCGGTAATATTCTGCCATTGTGATAGCTGTATATACGGAAGCTTCACGGGCAGCTACCGGCATCGATGATGTGTTGCAGATGATGATGGTTCTTTCCATCAGCGAACGACCTGTTCTGGGGTCTGTCAGTTCGGGGAATTCCTTCAGGATCTCTACAACTTCGCCTGCACGTTCTCCGCAAGCAGCTACGATTACGACGTCAACGTCGGAGTTCTTAGCCTGCATGTGCTGGAGTACTGTCTTGCCGGCACCGAAGGGTCCCGGTGTGCAGAATGTACCGCCCTTTGCTACCGGCAGGAAGGTATCGATACAACGGATCTTTGTGATAAGAGGTTCGTTCGGTGCGAGACGCTCTTCGTAGCACTTGATAGCCTTTTTAACCGGCCAGGATACTACCATTGTGAGTTCCTTCTCGTTGCCGTTGTCATCAGCGATGACTGCGACCTTATCTCTTACGTTGTATGTTCCCTTACCTACGATGGACTTGATCTTCCAGTTGCCCTTAAGATCGAAGGGGACCATGATGCTGTGGGTAAAGAGTCCTTCGGGAACGCTGCCGATGGCATCGCCTGCGCGGACTGCATCACCTACGGAAAGCTTGGGTGTGAATTCCCATGACTTGTCGGGGATAGGATTCAGATAAGTACCTCTTTCGAGGAAGAATCCGCACTGTGCGGCAAGATCATCAAGAGGATTCTGAAGACCGTCGTATACCATGGACAGAAGTCCCGGTCCGAGCTCTACGCTCATCAGTTCGCTGGTGAATTCTACTTCATCACCGACCTTGATACCTTCGGTCATTTCGTATATCTGCATCTGGGCGATACCGTTATTGAGCTTAATAACCTCGCCCTTTAATCTTGTGTCGCCCACCTTTACGTAGGCAACTTCATTTTTACGGATAGCATCGTCAACCTTTACAGATACAAGGTTGCCGTTTACCCCTGTTACATTACCAATAATTTTATCCATTTTTTCTCCAATCATATGCTAAGGATCTGAGCCTGTATACCATCGAAGAGTCGCTTAAATTCCGCTTGTCCTTTAGGCGTATCGAAAACAGTCAGGCGCTGCAGCAGCTTTAGTTTCATAGCGTAACCGAAGAGCGTATATGCATCGAAGTAATGCAGGCTCGTCAGTTCGTCGAGTTTTGCAAATTCCAGTTTCAGAAGAAGCAGTTCAGCTTCAAGAGGATTCTTTGCATTCAATGCGGCAGCAACTGTTCTACTTGTCTCTTCGTCTCGTTCGATCGGCTGATCACAGGGACGCCCGAGCTTCAGATTACGCTGGTAATTGAGCTCGTGAGCCAGTACTTGATAGAATCTGGCCCAGTCTTCTACGAGAGGTCCCTCAGTGGAATTTACACTGAGGTTTTCAAGTAATTTATAAGTTTTCGCATCCACACATGTTTGACACATGCTTAAGAATGTGTCATAGCTAAATGGCATTGCACTATCAGCTCTCAGCATAGGCAGAGATGAAATCAAATAATAATAAGATGCCACTTTAGCCCTCCATTAGAAATTGAGTGAAGAGAAATACGGCTGAAGCATATTAGCAATTTCTTCATCTGTGCAATCGAAATAACCTGATCCGTCAGCAGCCGCAAGCTTGAAGCCTGAGCGTACAGCCGGGGAAACCTTGAGCTCGAGTCCGTTTTTGATCTCGGCTGCAAGTTCGGATTTTAATCCTTCGGTCACCTCAGCAACTTCAGCAACATACTTTGAGGCGTCTTCGCCCGCAAGCGCTGCTTTGATCAGTTTTGCAAGTGTGTCTCCGTTTACTGTCTTCTTGATGTCAGCAGTAAGGATCTTTTTGAACTCTTCCTCAATTGATTCCTTGAAGGAAAGAACGGCATCACGCTGTGCTTGCTGTGCATTTTCCAGCGCACCTGTTCTAAGGGTAGCAATTCTTGCTTCTGCGTCAGCGGAGAACTGTGCTGCTTCGGCCTTAGCCTTTGCAACGATCTCAGCAGCTGTCTTGTTGGCAGCAGCAACGATTGCGTCAGCTTCTCTCTGGGAAGCTTCTATTCCTTCTTTTTTAATCGAGGAAACTAGGTCTTGAATTTGTAATTCCATATAAAACCACCTTTCCCACATATAAAAAATAAATATATAAGAGCGTTGTTCAAGGACATGTGTTACCCATATCCATATAAACAAAGGAGCCGGTAAGTCTACTCTAAACTACCGACTCCCTCATGTAATATAATTGTAACAGAACAAATCTGCAAAGTCCACAAAATGTTGAAATTTATAGGGTTTGTAGACTTTTTAACAATGAGAGACGCTATTTTTTATTGTAAAATGCATCCTGTCCCGCATAGACTGCGGAATCTCCCAGGATATCCTCTATTCTGAGGAGCTGATTGTATTTTGCGATACGGTCGGTCCTGGAAAGTGAACCTGTTTTGATCTGGCCGGCATTAAGTGCTACTACGATATCAGCGATAGTGGTATCTTCGGTTTCGCCGGATCTGTGGGAAACTACTGCCGTATAGCCGGCCTTTTTAGCCATTTCAACGGCATCAAAGGTCTCTGTCAGGGTACCGATCTGGTTCACCTTGATAAGGATGGAGTTGGCAACGCCCTTCTTTATACCCTTTTCAAGTCTTTCGGTATTTGTAACGAAGAGATCATCGCCTACCAGCTGGATCTTGTCGCCCAAAGCTTCGGTCAGCTTCTTCCAGCCGTCCCAGTCATCTTCTGCCATACCGTCTTCGATGGATACGATGGGATACTTGCTTACGAGATCCTCATAGTACTTTACCATCTCATTGGCATTTCTTACGACGCCTTCGCCCTTGAAATTGTATTTCTTGGTCTTTACGTCATACATTTCGGACGCAGCAACGTCCATGGCGATGAAGATGTCCTTGCCCGGTTTATAGCCGGCGTCCTTTATAGCCTGAACGACGAGCTTTAATGCTTCTTCGTTTGTCTTGAGATTGGGAGCAAAACCGCCCTCGTCACCTACCGCCGTGCTCATGCCCTTCTTGTTGATGAGGGACTTGAGTGCGTGGAAGGTCTCTGTGCTCATGCGGAGAGCTTCCTTGAAGCTGGGAGCTCCTGCGGGCATTATCATAAACTCCTGGATATCAAGAGAATTGTTTGCGTGTTCACCACCGTTCATGATGTTCATCATCGGTGTGGGCAGCACCTTGGCGTTAACGCCGCCGAGATACTGGAAAAGCGGAAGTCCGAGGCATTCGGCAGCAGCGTGTGCAGTTGCCATGGAAACGCCTAAGATAGCGTTTGCTCCGAGCTTGCCNNCACGAAGCTCTACTGCCTCGTGTACGCCTGTGCTGGCACCGGAGGGAACGATCGCTCTTCCCATAGTGTTGTCATCCAGCCATACCTCGACTTCTACAGTAGGATTTCCTCTGGAATCCAAAACCTCACGTGCATATACATCATCAATTATTGCCATATTTCCCTCCAAAAATAATAAATCAATACGAGCGATAAAACTCAGGGCGGAGCTTAAAGCCCGCCCTGATTAAAGTAACTTTATTATCTTGCGATGATCTTCATGAAATCGCCGGGAACGAGGCCT
>LXOW01210484.1_pt1 | contig 23956 bp, 20 predicted proteins | sample 1368591 | NCBI WGS metagenome assembly LXOW01 (sample SAMN04884650, study PRJNA319009) | bovine gut metagenome | isolation source: Cow rumen | host: Bos taurus | place: Italy: Legnaro (PD) | collected 2014-07-09
ATTATGTGGCCGCCAAAGTGACAACCGTCCCCAGCCACAACAAAGTGGCCGTGATTTATGCCGAGGGCGAGATTGTGGAAGGCGAAGAACTCACCGAGATTGCCGGAGACCGCTTTGTGCACATCATTGACAAAGTGCGCAAAGACAAGAACGTGAAGGCCGTGGTGCTGCGCGTGAACTCTCCCGGCGGCAGCGTGGCTGCTTCCGTGAAGATTCGCGAGGCCCTGGATCTGCTGCAGGCCGAAAAGCCTCTTGTGNNGGCTCCAACAAGCACAGCGACATGCTGTCCCTCATGCGCCCGTTTGACAATGCGGAACTGGCCTACATGCAGGCCTCCGTGGAAGATATCTACGAGCTGTTTGTAAAGCTGGTGGCAGACTCCCGAAATCTCACCGTGGACCAGGTGGACGCCATTGCCCAGGGCCGTGTATGGGCCGCTACCGATGCCCTCCAGATTGGCCTCATTGACGAGATTGGAACCCTGGAAGACGCCATCTCCTACGCCGCCGCCCTGGCCGACCTGAACAGCTCCGACGAGTACTCCGTGGTGGGTTATCCCGCCCCCCTGACCTTCTTCGAGCAGCTGATGGAGCAGTTTGGCGGCTCCAAGACCGAGGACGAAATTTCCGTCTGGCTCAACTACGAGCCCGGTAAGTACTACGCCCGCCTGCCCTACAACTACGACATTCGGTAGGGGGTAGTATAGTCTCTTTTAGCTGAAGGAAATTGGTTTTTCGCGCACCGCCGCGAAAAATAATTTCCTTCAGCATTTTTTATGTGTCGTATTTTAAAAAGTTTTAAATTATAATCTATAAGATTATAAGCACTTAATTCGAAATAATTTGTTATATTTGCATAGGTAATTCCGCCATACAAAGGAAGACGGGCCCCCGTCCACGCTTGCTGGGTCAGTAGCGCCGGGTAATACCTTGAGTATTAAGCCCTTACATAGCTCCTACTTGCGTCTATAACCGCAGGTGGGAGGAATTAAAGAAGTATCCATACATCAACTCTAACCTTATGAAACGCACCCTCATCATCACCGGCGGCGCTGGTTTTATTGGCAGTCACGTAGTGCGGCTGTTCGTGAACAAGTATCCGGAATACAAGATCATTAACCTGGACAAGCTCACGTATGCCGGCAACCTGGCCAACCTCAAGGACATTGAGGACAAGCCCAATTACCGCTTTGTGAAGATGGATATCTGCGACTTTGACGGCGTTCTCAAACTCATGCAGGAGGAGCACGTGGACGGCATCATCCACCTGGCCGCCGAGTCCCACGTGGACCGTTCCATCAAGGACCCCTTCACCTTTGCCCAAACCAACGTGATGGGCACGCTGAGTCTCCTGCAGGCTGCCAAGGCTGCCTGGGATGGCAACTATGAAGGCAAGCGTTTCTATCACATCAGCACCGACGAAGTGTACGGCGCCCTGGAGATGACCAACCCGGAAGGCATTGAGCCTCCGTTCACCACCAAGGCCTCCAGCGGCACGCACCACCTGGCCTACGGCTCCAAGTTCTTCACGGAAGACCTCAAGTACCAGCCGCACAGCCCGTACTCTGCCGCCAAGGCCAGCAGTGACCACTTCGTGAGGGCTTTCCACGATACCTTTGGCCTGCCTACCATTGTGACCAATTGCTCCAACAACTACGGGCCTTACCAGTTCCCCGAAAAGCTGATCCCTCTGTTCATCAACAACATCCGGCACCGGAAACCGCTTCCGGTGTATGGAAAGGGCGAGAACGTGAGGGATTGGTTGTATGTAGAGGACCATGCCCGCGCCATTGACCTCATCTTCCATGAGGGAAAGATAGGGGAGACGTACAACATTGGCGGCTTTAACGAGTGGAAAAACATTGACATCATCAAGGTGGTCATTAACACCGTAGACCGCCTCCTGGGCCGTCCGGAAGGGGCCGATATGGACCTCATCACCTACGTCACGGACCGTGCCGGCCACGACCTCCGCTACGCCATTGACAGCTCCAAGCTCCAGCGCGAACTGGGCTGGGAACCCTCCCTCCAGTTTGAGGAAGGCATTGAAAAGACCGTGCGCTGGTACCTGGACAACCAGGCCTGGATGGACAACGTCACCTCCGGAGACTACCAGAAATACTACGAAGACATGTATAGCAAACGATAACACTAAAAAACGAACATTATGAACCTCAAAGGAACCAAGACCGAAAAGAACCTCATGGAAGCCTTCGCCGGCGAGTCCATGGCCCGTAACAAGTATACCTACTATGCCTCCAAGGCCAAGAAAGACGGCTTTGTGCAGATAGCCTCCATCTTCGAGGAAACCGCCGCCAACGAGAAAGAACACGCCAAAATCTGGTTCAAGTACCTGCACGACGGCGCCGTTCCCGGTACCATCGACAACCTGAAAGATGCCGCTAGCGGCGAGAACTACGAGTGGACCGATATGTATGCCCGTATGGCCGAAGAGGCCGAAGCCGAGGGCTTCAAGGAAATTGCCGCCAAGTTCCGCATGGTGGGCAAGATTGAGAAAGAGCACGAAGAGCGCTACCGCAAGCTCCTGGCCAACATCGAAGGCGGCCTGGTCTTCTCCCGTGACGGAGACGCCGTTTGGCAGTGCTCCAACTGCGGCCACATCGTCGTGGGCAAAAAGGCCCCCGAGATCTGCCCCGTCTGCGATCACCCTCAGTCCTACTTCCAGCTGAAACCGGAAAATTATTAAGAACCCCTCATCCCGGGCTTTGACCCGGGATCTCTAATGAGTTATGTTTAAGTTAATTGAATTACCCTATAGCCTCGACGCTTTAGAGCCTGTTATCAGCAAACAGACCCTAGAGTTCCATTATGGCAAACACCTCCAGGCATATGTTGATAATCTCAACAAGTTCCTCCCTGGAAGTGGTTTAGAAGGATTATCCTTGGAGGAGATTGTGGCTAAGTCCTCTGGTGCTTTGTTTAACAATGCCGGTCAGGTCCTAAACCACAACATGTACTTCTCTCAATTCGCGCCGGCTTCTGTTGCTTCGTCATGCCCGGCCCCGACCGGGCATCTCCTGGATGCCATTGTCAAGCAATGGGGTTCCCTCGATGCTTTCAAAGCAGAGTTCGAAGCAAAGGGCACAACCCTCTTCGGCTCCGGCTGGGTCTGGCTCCAAGCCGCCCCCTCCGGCGAACTCTCCATCGCCCAGTACCCCAACGCCGACAACCCCGTCGCCCACGGCCTCAAGCCCCTCCTCACCTTCGACGTCTGGGAGCACGCCTACTACCTGGATTACCAAAACAAGCGCGCTGCCCATCTGAGCTCTTTGTGGGAGATTGTAGATTGGATGGTGATAGAAAAGAGGTGTGATAGATAAATAAACAAGGACCTCTAATTAAGCAAATAACCTAGTATCAACGATTACAACAATACCCGAGGTTGAAGAGTAAATAATTGTTAGCAAGTTATGTGCGCCAATAGTAGACGAGGGCTTTTGCCTAAGATAGAAGTAGTTGATCTCTTTTGCGGTACGGGCGGACTGAGTTATGGAATGAAGAGCCATGGCCTTTGCATTCTCTCTGGCTATGATATTGATCCTACATGCAGATTTGCTTACGAAACAAACAATGAGGCGAAGTTCTATTTTAAGGATATTAAAGATTTAAAAGGTGAGGATGTGAAGCGGCAGTATTCACGAAATAGTATTCGTGTTCTGGCTGGATGCGCCCCTTGCCAGCCGTTTTCATCATACGCACATACAAACAAGAGGAAAGATCCCAATAAATATGATTTACTCTACGAATTTGGACGCTTGGTAAAGGAGGTTCAGCCGGACATTGTTACAATGGAGAATGTTCCTTCTATACTCACGTTCCCTTTGAAGCCTGTTTTTCCTGATTTTGTCAAAACTCTGAGGGATAATGGTTATAATGTATATTATCAAGTGGTTTTTTGTCCTGATTACGGTATACCTCAGACACGACGAAGACTCGTTCTTCTTGCATCGCGTTTTGGCTCCATATCTCTGATTGAGAAAACGAACTCACCCGAGAATTATAAGACCGTCGGTGATACAATTCGTGATCTCGAACCTATTAAGGCTGGTGAATCAAGTACTATTGACCCTTTACATAGATGTCGTTCACTTTCAAGAACAAATCTGTTGAGAATTCAAAATACACCCTACGGAGGTAGTTGGAAAGATTGGCCTGAAGAGTTAGTTTTAGATTGTCATCGCAAAGACACGGGAAAATCCTTTGGAAGCGTATACGGTAGGATGAGGTGGGAAGATCCTTCTCCGACAATAACCACAGAGTGCACTGGAATAGGGAATGGACGTTTTGGCCATCCTGAGCAGGATAGAGCGATTTCCATTAGAGAGGCGGCCTTGCTTCAAACCTTCCCTGTAACATACCGTTTCTTTGAAAAAGAGTCAGAAGTGTCCTTAAAGAATGCCTCTCGTTATATCGGAAATGCCGTCCCTCCAAGATTAGGAGAAGTAATAGCGGATAGTATAAAAGAACATATCAGAATTCATTAGTAAGAGTATGGGCGAACAAGGATCGTTGAAATGGCGATTTGATGTCAGTGCATTCCGGCTGATTGGACGTGATTTGATAACAGATAGGATTACGGCCCTTTTCGAGTTGGTAAAAAACTGTTATGACGCTAATGCTACAGAAGTGACCATTCGTTTTCATAAGGCTGGAGTTACTTGTGATGATAATTTTATTGTCATAGAGGATAATGGATACGGTATGTCTTTTGAAGATGTGCGTGACAAGTGGATGGTTATTGGAACACCAAATAAAAGGCGGAATCCTATTTCCGCAGCCCCATTTTTACGAAGATGTGTGGGAGAGAAAGGAATAGGTCGTTTTGCCGTTGATAAATTGGGAAGAAATCTTAATATATCCACCAAGCAAGTTGAATCAACAGAATGGCTTTCAGTCCAAATAGACTGGGATCAATACCAGAAGTCCAGCGATGAAGAACAAGACTTAACTCTTTTTACTGAGATTGAGAATACGTACCTTCGGATGTCGGCCAAGGATATAAAAGAGCATGGTACGACACTGACAATAAAAGGATTGCATGATGTTTGGGAAAAGAAAGACGTCATTCGATTATTGCGAGAATCCTCAAGAATAGTTTCCCCTTACGTTCAGCTTAAATATCCATTCCGCGTTCATATTGTTGCTGAAGAATTTGATTTAGATGCATGGGACAATGAGTTTAAAGTAGAGGCTTCAGACTTGGCTTCAATGTCTGGAATTATCAATTTCGATATAGAAAAGGGTGTTCAGGAGTCTCTTATCTTCAATTCTGAAACAGGTCAAATGGAAGTGACTACCACAAGTATTAAGTCATTTGGCGGGGTAAGCATGCAATTATACTTTTTTGATGCAAAGGCTCGTAAAGCATTTAGTGAGAAGTATAAGCGTGAAGAGATTGATGGTATCAAAATTTACCGCGACGGAATCATCACCACTCCATTTGCTGAAAGAGAAGAGGATGACGATAAAAAACGGGATATCTTAGGAATTGACAAGCGCTTATGGCAGAGCCTTTTCGATAAAGTGGGAACACGCGAGATAATAGGTATTGTAAACATAACAAAAGACGGGAATCCTCGAATAATTGATGCTACAAACAGACAAGATTTTACAGATACACCCGAATACAGAGAATTAAAGGATTTTATTCTACTTCAGGTTGAGGCGTTTGATGCATATAAGGTATTTCTTCGCGAGCAGAGGCGTTCACAGGCTGTTACTAAGATAGATGATGCCGGGAGAGCCATTAGTGATTTGTCGAGTAGTCTAGAGCATACTATACAACAATCTACACCGCAAGTTGCAAAACAATTGGTGCCTTTATTGGAATCAGTTAACAAAGTGGCGAGTGATCTTGTAAAGGCAAGGAAGGTTCAAAGTGATGAAGAAAGCGAGCGCGCCCGTCACGAAAGTATGTATATGCGCATTATGAGCAGGCAAGAGGACGCTATTAATGTGACACATGCAGTGAAGACCTCAATGGGTAAGATACATCGTCAAGCAGGTTTCTTCAAAGACAGATATCCAAATGCTGATTTAGAAGAATACTTTAAGTTGTATGCAAAACAGATTTATTTTGAGATGACTCAGCTTGACCGAGCAACGGATGAATTATTTGATTATTCTCGTGTCAATCTCCCATTCACGGATGTTAATATCAAGCAATTGATAGAGTATCTGCTAGGTTCTTATAAAGAGCGATTTGCAGAAGAAGGTATAACCCTAGAGTCCAATATTCAAGAAAACCTAATATTGAATTGTAACGAAATGTTTTTCTATGATATAGTTCAGAATATTACGGATAATGCCATCAAGGCTATGAAGAATTCAGAGACTAAGATATTCCGTTGCACAGTGAAAGCCTTGAATGATGAGTTGGTCATAGATTTTTCTGATACCGGATGTGGTATTCCGACCGAAAAGCGTGAGTGGGTATTTGGAATATATAATACGACCACTGCTGATCAAGGTGGTGGTGGGATTGGTCTCTATGCCGTACGATTACGTGTAAGTGCTTTAAGAGGTACAGTTAAGGTAATAGATAGCGAGTTTTCACCTTTGGGTGCAACTATACATATTGAGTTACCTTTTAAACGATAAGCGAGATGGATAATAAATTTAATATAGTAGTGGTGGATGACACCATGGGAGACAAAGATCCTTTTGTCGTAGAGCTTAAATTAGAGTTTCAAAACGATGCGAATGTAACATACTTTAGAGCGGTTGACGAAGCTATGTCATTTGTTGATGCTCACATGTCTGAGCGTATCATCTTAATTATGGACTGTAGATTTGGATCTGTGTGGCAGGGAATAGACGCGGTAAAAACACTTAGAGAAAAAACCTCTTTGATATATGTGATCATGATTTCTGCAAATAATGTTACCCAGTTGTCAAATAGTGATATTATTTCCTTGATCAATACAGACAACATTTTTTTTATTAAAAATACTGATATTGAAGGGGCAAAAGAGAAAATTAATTTGATATGCAGATTGTGGGATTCTCGTTTTGATTGTGTACTTGAACGTTGGTTGATACGCCATAAAGAGGATAACGATAAGGTTGTATACAGCCATAATGACAGAGCCTTTACTTGGGGAGAATTATTAAATGAAGTTCGTTTGCAAACAGAAGAGGGGAAAAACTTTGAAAGGATTATGAATCAGTATTGTATCGCAAAGTTTAAGTTAGAGGCATAATATGAAGTTCCTGATAGCTTTTAACAATGACGCCTCAGATAAGGCTGGTAGTCATTTCTCCTTTTGTGGGGAAGATATGGAAATGGCGATGGAACAATATGGTCATGAGAGTATAGTCTTAACTCCACCCTTTTTAACGAACGCGCAATTACTTAAGAACTTATCTGAATGCCAGATCTGTTTCATTGCTAACCATGGAGATGCAAGGAGCATAGCTGGGAATAATGGAGATATTGTTTCTGTTGATACGGACAACATTATCTTTTCTGGCAAGTTGTTGTATGCAGTTTCGTGCACTTGTGCAAAAGAATTGAAAGATAGCCTTATTGTTGATGGTTTACGTGCGTTTTTTGGGTACGATAATGAGCTCAATGTATGGCACGGTTATCCACAGTATGGTAGGAGTTGTATGTCTGGGATGAAAAGTCTTTTGGATGGAAAGACCATCAAGGAGGCAAGAGAAGACATGATAGCTCAGTATAATCACGATATATCTGAGCTTGAGGAACAATATCCCAACGATACATATCTGGCTGCTGCTTTGTTAGATAATAGAGAGGCTTTGGTCGTGTATGGTGAAGACAACTTGAGGCTTTCCGATTTAACTTAATGTCAAGCACTGACCTCTTTATAATCGGTAACGGTTTTGACCTTGCTCATGGGATGCCTACAGAGTATAAGGACTTCAGAAGATGGCTGATTGAGAATGATAGGCTTGATGTGATTTTTGAGTTGCAGAGTGCATATCCGGTAAAGGTTGATAATGATTATCTATTATGGAGTGACTTTGAGAACGCGCTAGGACAGTATGATTTGGATAAAGTAATCAGTTGGAGTTTTGAGGACCTTTATTTAACAGATGTTTCTATAGGGGGACTGAGGTTTAACTCTCCCAACTTCTTTTTGAATACACAATTACCTGACATAATTAACGAGGTTTTTACTAATTGGGTTCAAAGTATAGAAATATCAAAAACAAAAGCATTTGATAGTATTTCATCAGAATCTTTATACTTGACTTTTAATTATACAGATACATTAGAGCATTTATATTTGATTCCGGAGCGACATGTTCTTCATATTCATGGTCGAGCGTCTAAAGGTGATCGTTTGATTGTGGGCCATAACCGGCTAATTAATCCAGGAGATTATTGGGACGACAAGATTGATGTTAGAGAGAACAATGAGCGGATGCAACGGCTTGTAGACATGAACTGCTTGTGTAAGCCCGTTGATAAGATAATGGAAAGATATGATTGGTACTTTAAAGGATTAGGTTTTACTGAGGATGTTCACATTCTGGGGCATTCGTGCGGAGAGATTGATTATCCATATTTTGTCAAGATTAAAGAATCCTTGCCTATTAATGTAAAGTGGCATTTCCATCCACACACACCTCAGGATGCGGTACTTATAGATAAATTCGTCCGGGAAATGGGAATAGTTAATTTTAGTTGTGACTAGAGGTGTTTCACGAACTATAATTGCAGTGCTAACAATGTTAGTCTCCGCAGCATTTCCTCTAGATGATTAGGACTTGATTGTATGAAGCTCATTATTTCATTAATATTCTGCGTTAGCTATTTGTTTGCGGCCACCCCTAATAAGGTCGTTCCCAAAGTAGAACAACCTTCTGCCGGGATTACCGCAGAACAATTGAATCAGATAGAAGATAGGTTAACGCGATACGAGTCTGATAGTATTGAACGCTATCAGAGAATTGCCTCTGAACTCGATCGTGATTTATCATGGATTGCGATTGTTGTTACGGTGTTTAGCCTTTTCTCTGGAGTTGTGGTCCCCTTTATTATCAATGCAAGTTATAGAAAACAGTTTAAAGAGAAAATTGAGGAGCAAGAAAAAGCATATGAAGCAAAGGTTGAAGAACTAAATACAAAATTAAAGGATTTTTCAGAAGAATATTCAACCTATATAAGAATACGTCAGTTAGCAAGCTAACTTCCTGACCTTCAATTCAATACGCGATTACCATAACATCAGTCGCTCAACCAGTTGCACATAGCCCCAAAATTGGACAACATTGGACACTATTGCAACGCAGCCGCCAGACATTTTAAAGACCTATCCGTTGTGCGTGTTTCATTGCCCGGTTGTGCAAGAAACCAAGCCATTACGCTCCAAAACCAACCGCAAGATACGAATATTTTTTCAGCCATAAAAGGCCTGTTTCAAAGAAATCGCTGAAATTTCCAAGAAACTGAACGCAATCGAACATTAACGTCCTCCTTCACGGACACCCTATATACACCGGAAGTAAAAGACCTGAACACCCTTCGAGAACACTTCCAAGACGAGCTCCGAAGCTCACTAAATAAATACAAGAAAATTCGTTCAAAAACCATCATATAAAATTAGCGAATTTGAATTGTAACAATTCGCACTGCAAAGATAACGACATTTATTAGAACAACAATGGTAGTACCTGCATTTCTCATCAAAATAGCTCAATTCCTCGGTCTCTATGCGGCCGAGAAGGCTCTTGATGTGACCGTCGATTCTGCCATCAACCATAAGGAAAACAAGAGGACCAAGGCGCAGCTCAAAGATATTCAGGAAACCGTCCACGAAACCAATACCCTTCTGCAAGGTCTAGTGAATGAATCTTCCCAAACTATCCGCGCTGCTGTGGCCCAACTGCAGCCATTAATTGAGACCCTTCACGTGGTTACGGCCCATCAGGTGCTAGATAATCTGCGTACTACCGTAAAGGCCGAAGACCGCAAGACCCTTTCCCGTATTGATTACTACCGCGCATGCTGCTCCAGATACATTAACAAAGACCAGTGCATCAGTGAGTTCAACCATGCATGGCAGGAAATGATTGAAGATGGGGGATATGATCCGGAGGTAGTCGCCGGTAAGATTTACGTTCATTGCCTCAATAAAGACGAGAATGCTGCCAAACTTGCTGCAGCCAAGCTCAAGACCATTAACCGTTCCAACGTATGGGCCTGGGTCCCCGACCTTCTATTCTCAGAAGATCTGGCGAAAGCATACCAAGACCTACCGGATGACATCAACAAGCTTTTAGTCTTGGCCAACACATGCTCATTTGGGAACTTGAAGAATACCCTTGGAGTGGACCTCGACACCTACGAAGTCCAAATCCCAGAGAGCCTCACATATGATAATATCCCGCTGTGGTCTTTCAACATTTCAGTCCTATTGAACCGGTTCATTCCAGAGTGGAATGTGAATGCTCCAAAGCAAGTAGTGGGAGATGCGACAAAAGCCTTGTTTGAAGCTTCCGGGAAACTCATGGAACTTGAAAAACGCACCCAACTTAGCTCAATCTTCAATGAATTGGCTTTTTGGAATGCTTTCAGTGGCTGTCAGATTAACCCTACCAGCGAGCTTATGGAGACTCTCCGTACAGCAAGCTGCCAGCAAAACTTTGAGGAATACCGTGTTGTTGCCTATGTTATATGCTTGGCAAACATGGGCGATGAGCATGACGATGAAGCGAAGGAATACCTGAATACAACAGTCATCACACCGGCAACATTGAACCAGCGCTTCCTCCTCTCCCTAAAGTCCATGGATGCCGTTTATGCCGATGAGACATTCAAGATGGCTGCAAAGACCCAGGTCATTTTCCCGGAGCAAGTAATTGTCTATGCTCTGTCGGCCATCAAGAACTTCAAGGAGCAGGTAAAGAATAACGCTCCTCAACTAAAGGTAGAAAACGAACTTGACGCCAAAGCATACCAGCAAATCTGCAACCACTTTTTCGGAGAGGAGAAGGACATCACGCTCATCCAGGAAATCAAAGACAAGGTTTCGCGTCCCTACCTGCCATTCCTTGCTATTGTTCTCCACGACTCCGGTAACATTGAGGAAGGTACAGACCTTATGCGCAGTATTGTGCCTACAGATCATGTGGAGCTGGTTTCACATATGTATGCCGACATGCTAGCCAGCAACCGGTGCCACTTTGAAGAATACTTCAAGTTCCTCCGTCATGTCAGGGAGGATCTTGGTTATACAGATAATCCCATATGGCTGCAGAACGAGTATAGTATTGCTTCGCAGTTGCCAGATACCGAGAGTATGGTTGCCACATCAACAATCCTACATCAGCGTTATCCGGAGCAAACAAATTTTTACATTGCGTCTCTATGCTCATTAACTCGGGCCAATGCACAGGAAAAAGTAAAAGAACTTACCAAGGAACTGAACAACTACGAATTCTCTCCTGAAAATACCATCTTTGTTTACCGACAGCTTGTATTATCTGGATTATTTGAAGTAGCTGTAGAGTTTCTTTATCAGCAAATACAGCAGAGACCCACCAATGAGGGCCTGAATATGGAGTTCCACAGGGCCTCGGTGGTGGCAGCGACGGCTAAGATCATCAATAAAGAATATGAAGAGGTTTTTGATGGCGCATACGTACAATACAGACATAATGGTCAGCAGAAATCTACAATCATCGATGCATCTAATCGTGATGCTTTCTTGATTGGTCTAAAGAAAGGAGAATCAACAGAGCAGAACGATTGGCGTGGTAATCTCGAGACCTATGAGGTCATCAGTATCCACAATAAATACCATCAACTTGTCGAGCGAATATATCAGGATATTGGAGAGAACAAGTTCAATTCCATACACGCCTTCCAGTTTACCGATGAAGAGATGCAAGGAGGCAATATCATTAACCTTCTTCAAGATATCACCGGACATGATTCGGATTGGCAGAGTCTGCAGCGCGAGCGGGAAAGGAAGTATCAAGAGGGTGAGTATCCATTCTCAATCTTCTTGGATGAGAACAGCCTTCTTGATGATATATATAATCACATGTTTGGGGACTTTAAATACTACAACTATCCCCAAAACCTGTTTGTCCAGTTATATGAACAAGAGCAGGTATCTGTTTTGGCACTTCAACCTGTTTTTGATCTCCCTTCGGCGGTTTTAGCATTCGAACTTCATCTGTTATTCAATCTGGATTTCGGAAAGTTCATTGTCCCGGATTCGTTGGTAAAGGTAATAGAGTTTTTCATTCAAAGTGAGCAGTATGGCATGTCTTCTGGTGTTTACCGGTCAGTTGCCAACTTGTTGGCTCCACTTGAAATAATAGAAGGAGATGGATGGTCTGTAACAAGATTCAAAGCTTTGCTTTCCTGGATTAAAGGCAGTGCAGAAATCATCCAGGTAACTGAGCGCCTTAACCAAAATCATGAGGAGCTTTTCAAGGAGTCCAGTTACATCACGGTTTTCTATGACTGCCTAAGTTTGGTAATGAGAGGAAAGAGAGTACTCATATCAGAGGATATGGCATTGATGAAGCTCTTTGTGAATAGGTGTCCCGTTGCAGATGTGAGTTATCTGGCATCTGTCAAGTTCCCTGAACAATACTCTGCAATCTGTCAGTTCTTCATGCAGGCAAATATCTATGGAGCACCGCTTGAAGCAGATTACGTTCTTGCCGAGTATACAAAGCATAGTAGTGGAAAGAGTTCGACATTCAACCAGTGCAAAGAGAACTTTTGCTATAACAAGTCCCTCTTTCAAGTAGTTTTCTCGGTATGTCAAGGTATAATGGATGCCCCAATCGTGAATGCTGCAGATGAGTTAGTTGTTGAGGGCCTGTTGTCCGATACATTTTCCTCGGTTAATAGAGATATCGCATATATGATGTTGCGGACTTTTCTGCTTCAAACTATGTCCGGCCATTTTAGGAGATTAATAATAAGCGCATTTAAGTCTGTATATCCGTTGAGTTAATAATAAACACAATAATTTATGTCAATTTTCAAAGACAAAGTCCTCCTCATCAGTGGAGGCACAGGATCCTTCGGAAACGCTGTCTTGAAGCGCTTCCTCCGTACAGATATTGGTGAAATTCGCATCTTCTCCTATTAGCCAAGAAGAAAACACCCGCCGATAACACCATAAAGATCCCCGCACCCGCGAGCAAACAAAACCAGAAAAATTCGTTTCAAAAACGTCATAATATAAATTGTTACTTTTCGCACAACAAAGATAAGCAACATAATCCAAACCACAAAAAAATGATTTCCTGGATCGACATAGTTAGCCTCATTATCACAACCCTTCAGGGAGCCTCATCTGCCATCAAGCAGATAGCCCAGAAGCACCCCGGCCTCTCCGACCGGGCGCAGGCCTGCTATGCCGATGCTCTCAAGGAATGGGTTCCCAACAAAGACATCCGCAAACAATGGGAAACAACCCTCCCCACGGCTGCATCCCTCATAACATATCTCACCTCCAGCCAGGCAATCGACACCGAAGTTAATTCACTTCTTAAGAAATGGGTAGACAAACTTCTGGCCGATGAAGTTTGCGGCGCCTTCATCCTTGAAGCCCGACAGGTTGGACTCCTATCCTCCATCGATAGAGGCATCCATGAAATCTTGGCCACCATTAAGGCTCCTTACAACACACTTTACACCGCTTCCTCTGCGCTACGTGCATATTTCTGCGATATTATCCCCGGGTATCATATCCCGCGTCAGGAAACAGATATCCTGTATAACTGGCTCTCAACCCCGGCTGACCAAGAGGAAACACAAGTTGACAGAATCGCAGTCCTCCTTGCTGGTGCCGGTCTTGGCAAGACCGTTATCCTGAAAGACCTGCAAGACAAATTGGAACAAGAAGGCACTCCTGTCCTCGGTATCAAGTCCGATATCATTTTCGATACCTCAGATATTACCCTCGATAAGGCCCTTAATCTTGGAGCCCCTGCAGCAGAAGTTATCAAGCAGATTGCGCTTGACCAAAAGACAGTAATTCTTATCGACCAGATAGATGCCCTTTCTGCCGTCCTCTCTGCAGACCGGCGTCCATTGGCATCCATCACCACATTCATCAATGAGGTTACCCGTATCCCTAACGTCCGGGTTATCGTCTCTTGTCGTCAATATGATTTTGACTATGAGAGCGCCTTCGTCAGATATAAGCACTGTGAAAAAGTCCGACTTCAGGAACTCACGGATGAAAACGTGGCCGAAGCCCTCGCCGCAGCTGGAATACCTGCAGAGCAGCTCAGCAATACCGTTAAGACCTTCCTGCGTTCACCTCTGAACCTCTTCCTCTATTGCCGTCTGGCCGACCGCACTCGTGTCAACAACAGCCCGACGCTTCAGGATCTCTATGGCTCTCTCTGGCAAGAAATCATCATTGACAAAGCTGGAGCCAATACAAATGCCCTTGTTCAAAGCCTTGATGAGATATCCAACAAGATGAGCCAGCGCCAGGTACTTACCATCAACTCCGGTATCCTGCCTTCGGAAACCGCCCACCAGCGCAAATACCTCATCTCCAACGCTCTCTTGAAGGAAGTTGGAACCAATAGTATTCAGTTTGCCCACCAGACTCTTTTCGAATACATCGCCGCCAGACTCTTTGTTGAAAAAGGCCGTACTCTTGATACTCTCCTGAAAGGAAAGCATCAAGGTCTTTTCCTTCGCCCGCAACTTAAACAAATCCTCGACTACCAGCGCAACGCGGACACACCAGCTTACGCGGCCAACATCCGTGAAATCCTATTTGCCAAAGATCAAGGCGGTAAAGACAAATATCGCTTCCAACTCAAGCAGCTTGTAATAACCACGCTCGCATATTACCCCAGCTTTTTGAATATAGAAAAAGTCATTGTTCGCCAACTCCTGCAAGACCCTGAGCTCAGTCCCATCATTCTGTCTGCCATTACTACTTCTGACGGCATAGACCTCCTCTGGGATTACATCTGTGATAATGGCGGTGTCCGGTCAGTAAACAGAGTCTATCTTCAGAGCTACATCAACGCTGTTTGTGTCATTGGTGAGACAGATATCCATAAAGCCACTACATACCTTGCCCAAGTTTCCGATGTTGCTGATGATGCAGAGCTTCGCAGGCAGTTCGTATGGGCTATCGATTCCCTTCCCGTTGGAGAAAAAACCTCAACGATGCTGTGGGATCTTATCAGGAAATACGGAGTAGATGGCGGAGACATAGAAGTAAGCAGTCTCCTAAACCGACTCCTCAAATACGACCCTCAGTCCGTTGGCGACTACCTCACCAGTCTACTCAAAGACTACGTAAAAGAGAACACTAGCAAATGGTCAATTGATGTCCCCCATAACTTTGAGACAATCGTTGAAAACCTCCAGCAGGAGAATCCGTTTGCGTTCCTACCCATCGGACTCAATATGCTCGACATTATTCTCGCGGCTTCAGAAGAGTTCCAAGGCGATGATATCCAATCAGCTGCCGTCCTCTATCTCTACAACCGCCGCAATAGTGCCATACACTTTGACGATTGGCTGCTGGACAAACTGCAGGATACCGTTGAGGCGCAAGTTGAAGCTGGCTCTCAGGAAATAGATACACTTCTAGACCAACTAGCGACAACAAACAATGCAGCGAAACACCTCATCGCCCTTGCTGGATGGCGCAGGGATGTTGCTCGCTACAAAGATAAGATATACAGCTATCTGGAATCCAATCTTGGCAAGAAGTTCCATGCGTCCTATCTTGAATACCAACAGAAGAAACTTTTTGAATCCGTATTTCCACTTCTGACCTCTGACCAACAAGGCACCCTCATCCGCAAGATAGACCTCATTGAGCCTGATTGGGAAAAGGTCCACCTCAAAGGTGAGGGTAGAACACCTTTCCTTAAAGTAGGTTATACCAAGGCCCAATACTATAGCCTCGTTCCAGAGAACATACTTAAGACTTATAAAGCAGAATATAAAGCATACCAGACCCTTTGCCGAAAATACAAAAACGTTGAGGTGAGGGAGCCCAATCACATGGAGACACGTATTGGTTGGACCTCCGTTCCAGAGTCCCAGGTAGCTAGAATGAGCAAGCGAGACCTAATCCGCTTAGCCCAGAAATACGATAAGGACAATTATTTGGACTGGGATACGCCAACTCGCCGGGGGAACGCACTGGAATTCGCATCCCGTGCAGAAAAGGAACCGGATTTCATGTACGATGTCTACTCTTCTATGTTGGACACAGACCCCAACCTCAGCTACTTTGTTGTCGAAGGACTTGAGGGACTCCGAAAAGGTCAATGTGATGAAGCAAAAGTTTCCGCATTAATAGAAAAGACAATAGCCCTCCTCCCGGACGATGTAAACACCATAGACCCTACAGTCGCTTTCCAGCTCATCCGCGAGGCAGACTCCTACGTCAAATCCGATACGGTTCCCCCAGAGGCGCTATGGAACTTCCTTTTCAAAGTCGCCCTTACTGCCAAGGAAAAAGACGATTCCGCAATAGAACGGGTCGATGTTAACGACGGTATCAACCAACTTCGGGGTAGCGCTGTGGAGTACCTGGTACAATTGTATTACTGCAGGGAGTATACAGACCGCATCTTTGATGTCTTGGACAATGTTGCCCGCACTGGGAACGTAGCTACCCGCTGTGCCCTCCTGTTCCAGGCCGCATTATTGTTGAATGCAAGCCACGAGAAAACCCTCAATCTTTTTCTTACTGCCGTATCAAGAGATTATAACGTTAATCTCCTCCGGATGCAAATCCATAACGTCAATCCGCTGGTGTACCTGGCAAAGACAGATTTCGACAAGTTGAGGGACTATTTCGAAGCCTGCATCAAAGAACCGGCCTCCCACGAAGCCAACATCGTCATCCTCTTTGCTTCCTGGTTGCGGGATACTCCAGGGGCGGAAGAACTTACTTACCGTATGGCCGACTCTTCGATGGAAGGTAAGTTCCATCTGGTAAGATACATTAGCAATATCTTTAAACCTGCCTATCACGACAAGTGTCAGAAAGTCTTGCTTCGCTACCTGAATGTAGATGAAAAGGATTTGGGCCGGTCTTATGACGAGGTGGCGGATACTTACAAACAATGGCCCCGCAAGGCACTTAAGGAATACCTGGTTCAGTATCTGAACTCTCCGCTGGCCCGTTATGCTGGCCACGATACGAATAACTTCTTGAAAGAAGAATGTCGCCTTCATCCGGAAGATTGTCTTACTTGGATTAGTGCATTATACAATGCAAAGAAAGGTGTAGCCGATAGGTACCAGCTCTCAGAGTACACACAGATCCTGATAGAGGCATACAACAGTATTTGTAAGTATGACAACCAGAGCCCTGTGCTGGAGAATGCTATGGATATGTTTGATGAACTGCTTCGCAACAATATCCAGAATCGAGTTTTGGAGAAGTATCTTAATGAAGCCAGCTGACGCCTATGAACGGAAAGATATTCATATCCTATAGTTGGAGTGAGCCTTCAGGGAGTATCGTCAACAACTGGCTTGTACCTGCTATCAAGGCTGCCGGAATCAATTGCCTTGTAGATAAAGAGGCTTGTGGTTACAATGCTAGTATCGATAAGTTTGAAGCGGATCTTCCATTGGCCGCCAAGGTCGTGTTGGTTGTAAGTCCTGCGTTTTTTCAGTCTCCTGATTGTATGTTCGAAGCTGCGCTTGCTGTAAGCAAGTGTGATATTGAGAAGCAGGTCTATGTGATTAATCTGCAGAATTACAATTTCAGGAAAGATGATAAGAACCTGCTTCGGGAGACCTCAACGTATTTTGAAAACTTGAAGATGAAGACTCAAGAGGCCATAGAGAAGTTGCCGGATTCGGCTAAAGGGTCAATGAAAGATGATTTGCGTAAGATTAATACTGTCCTTGGCAGTTTGACTGCATTGTGGCGGATGTTGAAATCCAAGAATTCTGGTTCGTTTGATATGCTGTCGAAAGACGGCTTCAAGTTGGTTTGTGAAGCGATTAGTGAAAGTTTGAAAGAAGCATCAGTATAGATATGTATACAGCAAAAGTCTACACCGTCTCTATCGTCTCGCCAGGCGTGACCATAGAAGAAGAACACATAGCAAGGGAAATCCTCAACCGCTGGAATGCGGAAAGCGGAGCAGAGAAAGGAAAAGTCTTCCTTCCGTTGCCGTCAGACTCCACCGCAGAGCCGGACATCTACGTTCTGCCCATTGACAACTACGTAGACACCGCAAAGGCAAACAAAATCATCGCCACCAGAAAGCCGGTTATCCTCCTCTTCAGCGAATACCACGACGAAGATAACACCATCCCTGCGGAACTCAAGGACATTGAGGCGCTTTTTTTTACCAAGGAGCCTAACTGCATCAAGGTAGTCTACAATGGGAGAGAGTGTTTCCAGCAAGCCTTCATCGCAGCAATAGAACAAAGCAATCAATAGACAATAATCAGATTCTTATATATGAAAACAGTAATGCTCGTATTCGGAACTCGCCCGGAGGCAATCAAGATGTGCCCCCTTGTTAAAGAGTTTCAAAAGTATCCAAAAGATTTCAAAACCATCGTTTGTGTGACGGGACAGCATCGCGAGATGTTGGACCAGGTGTTGACAATCTTTGATGTGAAACCAGACTATGACCTCAACATAATGAAGCAAGGCCAAGACCTCTACGATGTCACTGCTCGTGTCCTCACCGGCATGCGTGATGTCTTCAAAGAGTGCAAGCCCGATGTAGTCTTAGTTCACGGAGACACAACCACTTCCACCGCAGCCGCACTTGCTGCTTTCTATCAGCAAATCCCTGTAGGTCACGTTGAGGCTGGCCTGCGCACCCATAACATCTATAGTCCATGGCCGGAGGAGATGAATCGCCAGATTACCGGTCGCATAGCCACCTATGACTTTGCTCCCACTCCTCTCAGCGAGCAGAACCTTCAGGAGGAAAAGGCCCATGGCCAAATCTTCGTTACTGGCAATACTGTAATTGATGCGTTGCACATGGTTGTAGATAAACTCAAGAGTGACAAGACTCTTGCTAATGAGCAAATCAATGTACTCAAGAATGCCGGTTACGATGTAACCCGCCTTGATGGAGGCAAAAAGCTTGTGCTCATAACCGGTCATAGAAGAGAGAACTTTGGTGACGGCTTCATCTCTATGGTAACAGCCATGAAAGACCTCAGCGAGAAGTATCCCGATGTGGACTTTGTCTATCCTATGCACCTGAACCCCAATGTTCGCAAACCTATTCACGAAGTCTTTGGCGAGGACCTGACACGCCCGAACTTCTTCTTTATTGAACCTCTCCAGTATCTGGAGTTTGTTTACCTGATGGAGAAATCCACTGTTGTCCTTACCGACTCAGGCGGCATTCAGGAAGAGGCCCCTGGCCTTGGCAAACCTGTGCTCGTGATGCGTGATACCACTGAGCGCCCTGAAGCATTGAAGAGCGGCACAGTACATTTGGTTGGTACCAATCACGACCTCATTGTGAATGAGGTCAGCACCCTCCTTGATGATGCAGTAGCATACGAGAAGATGAGCAAGGCCGTGAACCCTTATGGTGACGGCAAGGCTTGCAGCCGCATTGTAAGAGCACTCAATGGCGAAGCCGTTGATAGATATGAGATTTAATAACTACAATAGATTAACAATTAAAAAAAAGAAAAATATGATTAACGTTATTGGCTTAGGCTACATCGGTCTTCCGACTGCATTGATGATGGCTTCTCATGGTGTAGAAGTCATAGGTACAGACTACAACAAGGAACTTGTTGCTACTCTTAACGCAGGTAAGACCACCTTCAAGGAAGATGGTCTTGATGAACTTTTCCAGGCTGCTGTAAAGGCTGGTATCAAGTTCACCACTGAGTATCAGAAGACTGATATGTACATTGTCTCTGTTCCTACTCCTTACGACAAGTTCAGCAAGAAAGTGGATGCTTGCTATGTGGTAGCTGCCGTGAAAGAAGTAATGAAGGTATGCCCCAAGGGAGCAACTGTAGTTGTTGAGAGTACTGTTAGCCCTGGAACCATTGATAAGTTTGTTCGCCCTGTTATTGAGGCCAACGGCTTCAAGATTGGTGAGGATATCAACCTTGTTCACGCTCCTGAGCGCATCATTCCTGGTAACATGGTTTATGAGTTGCTTCATAATAACCGCACCATCGGTGCTGACAGCCGTGAGATTGGTGAGAAAGTAAAGAAGTATTATGCCTCTTTCTGCCAGGGTGAGATTGTTGTTACCGATATTCGTACAGCAGAGATGACCAAGGTGGTTGAGAACNNGAATATCGCTTTTGCCAACGAACTCAGCCGCATCTGCCGTCACGACAATATGGACGTGTATGAGATTATTAAGATCTGTAACATGCACCCGCGTGTGAACATCCTTCAGCCTGGTCCTGGTGTTGGTGGCCACTGCATCAGCGTTGACCCTTGGTTCCTCGTTGGTGACTATCCTCAACTGGCAAAGGTGATAGATGAGAGTATGAAGACCAACGACTATCAGCCTGTGTTTGTGCTGGAGCGCATTCATGAGATTATGGAGGAGCATAATATCACGGACAACCGTCGTGTTGGTCTTTATGGCCTCACCTATAAGGAGAATGTTGATGACATCCGTGAGAGTCCCACTCTCCAGATGCTGGATATTCAGGAGCGTCATCTTGCTCGTCCCTTGAAGACCTTCGATCCTTTCTTCACTCAGAAAGAGATTGTGAAGAACCAGATTCTGGACTTTGACCAGTTCTTGGATGAGGTAGATATGGTGGTCATTATGGTGAAGCACGACCACATCAAGCAGAATTGGGATAAGCTGAAGGGCAAGGTTATCCTTGATTGCCACAACATTTGCCCGTTGGAGGGTGTTTATCACATCTAAAACAAAGGATTTCTGGCAGCACAGGTGGAACGAAAGTTTGCAGTTCGATACTGCCTGCCAGAACAAATTTCAAATACTTGATTATGAAAGGAATAGTATTAGCCGGTGGCTCCGGCACCAGACTTTACCCAATCACAAAGGGTGTAAGCAAGCAATTGCTCCCTATTTATGATAAACCAATGGTTTATTATCCAATCTCTGCGTTGATGCTGGCAGGCATTAGAGATATTCTCATTATTAGTACCCCTTACGATCTGCCTGGATTCAAACGCTTGTTGGGCGATGGATCTGACTATGGAGTACATTTCGAATATGCTGAGCAGCCTTCTCCTGATGGTCTTGCCCAGGCATTTATCATTGGTGAGAAATTCATTGGTAATGATAGTGCTTGTCTTGTGCTTGGCGATAATATCTTCTATGGTAGTTACTTTACTAGCAAACTTAAGGCAGCAGTAAAAGCTGCGGAAGAAGAAAAAAAAGCAACTGTATTTGGATACTGGGTAAATGATCCTGAACGATACGGTGTGGCAGAGTTTGATAAGGATGGCAATTGTCTTTCCATTGAGGAAAAACCGAAGGAGCCCAAGAGCAACTATGCTGTAGTGGGCTTGTATTTCTATCCCAATAAAGTGGTAGATGTAGCCAAACATATCAAGCCCTCTGCTCGTGGCGAATTGGAAATCACAACAGTGAATCAAGAGTTCTTGAAAGATGGTGAACTGAAAGTTCAGGTCTTTGGTCGTGGTTTCGCTTGGCTGGATACAGGTACACATGATTCTTTGGCTGAGGCTTCTACCTTTGTGGAGGTTATTGAGAAACGCCAAGGCTTGAAGGTGGCTTGCCTGGAAGGTATTGCATATCGTAATGGTTGGATTAGTGAAGAACGTATGCGAGAAATAGCTAAGCCCATGCTCAAGAACCAATATGGACAGTATCTTTTGAGAGTGATTGAAGAAAAGAAATCAGAGATTGATTCTGACACTTTTAGATAATAGTTTACATCATTAATGATAAGAGGAATACAAACGAAATTACATAATAATGAAAGCATTAATCCTTAATTCAGGTTTAGGTTCAAGAATGGGTGTAATTACGAACGAACACCCTAAATGCATGACAGAGATATCGTTTAAGAATACGATATTGAGCAGGCAGCTACGTATGCTTGCTTCCTTCGGAGTGGAAGAAGTGGTAATGACCACCGGCTACTACGACAAAGTGCTGGTGGACTACTGCAACGCGCTTCACCTCCCGTTGAAGTACACCTTCGTAAACAACCCGCTTTACGACAAAACCAACTACATCTACAGCATCTATTGCGCAAAGGATGCACTGAAGGATGATGACATCATCCTGATGCATGGTGACTTGGTATTCGAGAGCCGTGTAATGGAGGCTGTAATTGACAATGAGAACAGCTGTATGGCTGTCAGCAGCACGCTTCCTCTTCCGGAGAAGGACTTCAAAGCCGTAATCAAAGATGGCCGCATTGAGAAGGTGGGCATTGAGTTCTTTGATAATGCAATGGCAGCACAACCCCTCTACAAGATTAAGAAAGAGGACTGGCTGGTATGGCTCCAGAACATTGAGAAGTTCTGCGAGAGCGACAACCGCAAGGTGTATGCAGAGAATGCCTTCAATGAGGTAAGTGACAAGTGCAAGATCTATCCTTGCGATGTGCAGGATATGCTTTGCGCAGAAATTGATACTCCTGAAGACTTGAAGGTTGTTAGCCAGAAGGTGGCAGAGGTGAATGAACGTACCGTTTATATGTGCTTCTCTACCGAGTACATCCACAGCGGTCATGTGGCCATCATCAACAAGGCTCGTCGTTTGGGCCGCTTGATTATTGGTGTACTGAGTGATGAGGCTATCTCCAGCTTTAAGCGTTACCCGCTGATTCCTTTTGCAGAGCGTAAGGCTTTGTTTGAGAATATGGCCGGTGTAGAGCGTGTTGTAGAACAGAAAACGCTCTCTTATAAAGAGAATCTTCAAGCCTTGAAGCCTGATTTTGTGGTTCATGGCAATGACTGGTGCGAAGGCTTCCAGAAGCCTATCCGTCAGGAGGTATGTGAAGTTCTTGCTTCCTACGGTGGTAAATTGGTTGAATATCCCTATAGCAACAACCCCATGTATAAGGAGCTGGATGCCGCCCATCGTGCAGAGGCTTCTATGCCTGATGTCCGTCGTGGCCGTTTGCGCAAGCTCATCAATATGAAGGGGCTTGTTACTGCTATGGAGGCTCATAGTGGTATCACCGGTCTGATTGTGGAGAATACCAAGGTGCTCCAGGATGGCAAGACCTATCAGTTTGATGCCATGTGGGTAAGTTCGCTTTGCGACTCTACCGCCAAGGGTAAACCCGACATTGAACTGGTGGATATGACCAGCCGCTTCCGTACCATTGATGACATTATGGAAGTGACCACCAAGCCTATCATCTTTGATGGTGATACCGGTGGTTTGACCGAACACTTTGTTTATACCGTCCGTTCTCTGGAGCGTATGGGTGTTTCTATGGTCATCATTGAGGACAAGACTGGTTTGAAGAAGAACAGTCTGTTTGGTACTGAGGTGAAGCAGACCCAGGCTGCTATTCCTGATTTCTGCGAGAAGATTCGTGCTGGTAAGAAGGCTCAGAAGACCAAGGAGTTTATGATTTGTGCTCGTATTGAGTCTCTGATTCTGGAGCAGGGAATGGAAGATGCTCTGGAGCGTGCCTTTGCATTCAGTGAGGCTGGTGCTGATGCCATTATGATTCACAGCCGTAAGAAAGATCCTGCTGAAATCTTTGAGTTTGTGGCCAAGTTCCGTGAGAAGAACAGCACCACTCCTATTGTGGTTGTTCCTACCAGCTTCAATACTGTTACTGAACAGGAGTTCAAGGATAGGGGCGTGAATGTGGTTATCTATGCCAACCAGCTCACCCGTACCGGCTTCCCTGCTATGCAGGATGCTGCCCGTACCATTCTGGAGAACCACCGTGCCAAGGAGTGCGATGACAAGTGCATGAGTATTAAGGAAATCATTACGTTAATCCCTGAAGAGTAAGAAAGGAGCAGAACTATGATTAGACCTGAGTTTTTTATTGAGGC
>LXOW01409105.1_pt1 | contig 23914 bp, 24 predicted proteins | sample 1368591 | NCBI WGS metagenome assembly LXOW01 (sample SAMN04884650, study PRJNA319009) | bovine gut metagenome | isolation source: Cow rumen | host: Bos taurus | place: Italy: Legnaro (PD) | collected 2014-07-09
GTACCCGTCCAATATTCCGTATGATTGCTTGGCCATAAGTTATTGATTGTGTTATTGCGTTATTGTGTTAGTGGGGCGGGCAGTCCTTAAAGTCCTTAGGGTCCTTAAGGTCGCCCACCCTGCCTAAACGCTACAGGCTCCTTAATATTGTGCACCAAAGTAATTTTTCATAGAAAGGTAGTAAGGAGAAAATAAAGAGTTTAGTAAGAGTTAAAATACCGAATATACTGATTATCAACGCAGATTGCGACAGCGAAAAGGCTGGGACAACCCTGGTCGGAGCAAAAATTTGAGGGAGGCTGAATAACAGGGGCATTATCATGCTGAATATCTGTCGTTTGGTTGACAGATTTGAACTCCGTGGAAAGTTTTTTGAAATATTTTTTCCAATGTATGTAAATTAGTTTGTATCTTTGCAGCCGAATCCGAGTGATTCGGATTCGAGTATTTGAATAAATTTAACTCAATTAGATGCCATGAAGAACAAGTATTACGACCTTATCGACCAGACATTCGATTTTCCGCAGGACGAATTCCGCACTGAGGATGGAGAGCTCTATTTCCATGACATACCGCTCATGGAAATAATCAAACAATATGGCACGCCTCTGAAGATTACCTACCTGCCAAAAATCAGTTCACAGATACAACGGGCCAAACGTTTGTTCAACGTGGCCATCGCCAAGACCGACTATCGCGGCACCTACAATTACTGCTATTGTACCAAGAGCAGCCACTTCGCCTTTGTGCTGGAGGAGGCCTTGAAGAACGACATCAACCTCGAGACGTCGTCGGCTTTCGACATCAACCTTATCCAGGAGCTGCACGCCCAAGGACTGGTGGACAAAGACAAAACGGTGGTGTGCAACGGTTTCAAGAAGGAGCAGTATATTGAGAATATCGTTGCCCTTTTCAACGACGGTTTCCGTAATGTGATACCGATTCTGGACAATAAAAACGAGTTCAACATGCTCGACAGGATGGCTTCCGAGTTGGCCGGCGAACAGATGAATCTGGGCATCCGCATCGCTTCGGAGGAGGAGCCGAAGTTCGACTTCTACACCTCGCGCCTGGGCATACGCTACCACGATATAGTGTCGTTCTACGAGAAGGAGATCAAACCCAACACGAAGTTCTGCTTCAAGATGCTGCATTTCTTCATCAATACGGGCATCCGCGACACGGCCTACTACTGGAACGAACTGTCGAAGTGTGTGAACGTCTATTGCGACTTAAAGCGCGTGTGCCCCGAGTTGGATTCGCTGAATATCGGCGGCGGATTCCCCTGCAAGGTGAGTCTGGCGGCAACATACGACTACGAGTATATGGCCGAAGAGATTCTGGCACAGATAAAGAACATCTGCACACTGCGGGGTGTGGAGGAGCCAAACATTTTCACCGAGTTTGGTTCGTTCACGGTAGGCGAAAGCGGCGCCACGCTGTATAGCATCCTGGACCAGAAGCAGCAGAATGACCGTGAGCTGTGGTATATGATTGATTCGAGTTTCATCACCACGCTGCCCGACACCTGGGGCATCAACCAGAGGTTCATCATGCTACCCATCAACCACTGGGACTGCGAGTACCAGCGGGTGTTCCTCGGCGGTCTGACGTGCGACTCGGAGGACTACTACAACGCCGACTCGCATGCCAACGCCATCTTCCTGCCTAAATTGCAGAAGGACGACCCGCTCTATATTGGCTTCTTCCACACGGGAGCCTACCAGGAGAGCATCGGCGGCTACGGCGGCATTCAGCACTGCCTGATTCCGGCACCTAAGCACGTGATTATCGACAAGGACGAAGAGGGCGAGTACACCACCAAGCTCTTCGCCAAGGAGCAGAGCTACAAGTCGATGCTAAAGATTTTGGGATATTAGTTTTTATAAATCTCATGAAGCTCCACTTCATAGATGAAGGGAGTGAAGCCAGGGATTTCGCCAGCGCCATTCTCGCCGAAGGCCAGCTGGTAGGGGAAGTAGAAGCGGTAGATACTGCCGGCGTTCATGAGTTGGAAAGCCTCGATGAGTCCACGGAACATGGGTTCGCCGACGACATGAATGATAGGGTCGCGCTTGCCGTAGGTCTGGTCGTAGGGCTCGCCGCTGAACATGAGGAAGCTACGATAGTCGAAGCGGATACGGTCGGCGTATTGGGCGTTACGGCCCTTGCCGGCACGGAGCACCTCGTAGCAGAAGCCCTCAGGATGGCGCTTGACGGCGGGATTGTCGGCAAGGAGCTGCCGGAAGTATTCCTCCTGCCGCTTGTCGACCTCGGCGCGTTTCTGGTCAGCCTGTTGCATCTGCCCGGCGCCATACATGGCCATGATATACTGGAGGGCATGGGCGACATCCTCGCGGCTAAGGGGCTGGTCGGTGCCACCATGGAGGGTATAGAGGGCCGACTGTAGGACGAGGTCGGCGTCGAGCTGGGCGAAGAATCCCGTCTGAAGGGCATCGGCGATGTTCTGCCCATAGGCCCACGAGAGGGTATCGGTGCGGTTTTCGAGGGCAGGGGCCTTGCCGGGCTTGGCGGTACCGGAAGTGCATCCGGCAAGCACAAGGGCAAAGGCTACGGGAAGAAGCGAGCGGTAAAAGATGGTTTTCATAATTCTCAATTCTTATTTCTTAATAACTTTCTCCGTGTGGATTCCGGCGGCGTTACTGATGCGGAGGAAGTAGACACCGGCAGGATACCCTTCGAGGTGAATGGTGAACGGTGACAGCTGAAGGCGATGAGTGGATAAAGTGCGGCCCGTGGCGTCGAGGAGGTCGATGCGACTGCCTTCGGGCAGACCTTTGATTGTCACGTTGTCGGTGGCCGGATTGGGGTAGACGAGTGGAGAGAGGGAGGCGGAAAGAGGAGAGTCTTTGATGCCGATGTTGCCGTGTCGCAACGACCTGAAGTAGGGCTTGTGGTGCTGGGAGGTGATGGAGAGCATGGGGGTATGCCCTACGGTGTCAGCGAGGGAAAGCTGCGCCTGGCCTTGGGTGTTGGCAAAGGAAGCCGAAAGAAGTCGATAGTCGAGGGAGTCGACAAAGGCGACATAGGCACCCGGCACGGTGTTGACGGTGAGAGTTTGTCCCGCATAGGCGATGGAGCATCCGGTCTCGTAGGCCTGTCCCATCCAGGGGATGAGCGAGGGGTCGCCCATGAGTTCATAGATTTCCCAATAGTAGGGCACCATGGAGGGGCCATACTCGTCGAGGTCGTAGATGAGATTGACAGACATGAGGCCGGCATGAAGCATGCCGCCGATGGTGACAGCGGGCTGTTCGCCATACTCGTGGAAGAGGTGGTCGTAGGCGCCCGAAAAAACAGCGTTATGGGAGAGATCCATGTGGGGACCGACATTGGTCCGGTAACCCATGGACCAGAAGAGGTCGTCGTCCCAGTAGGTGGAATTGGTGGCACCAATGTAGGCGGCAGCGCCGGCAGAGGCTTTGCGCAACAAGGCCTCGCCAAAGCATTCCGGGGTTTGGAAATGGTTGGACAGACAACAGTTGCCTATCATGACCGAGGGCTTGCCGTAGTTGGACATGGAACTGATGTGACTGACGGTGAAGGAGGGGTTTGACCAACTGGTGGCGGAGCCGTGGGCAGAATAGTTGACGAAACCCATGCCTTCGTCATAAAGGTTGCGGAAGAGCGAGGCATCGTAATTACTGACCACCGTGACACCCGGCGCCGAGGGGTCGATCGAGGTGTTGTTTTTACCGTAGGTGACTTGGTTTATGCCATGGTTGGCGTTGATATAGTGGAGCGCCGCATAGTCCAGAGAGGGATCGGCATAGTTGAACGCCCAAGAGCTATAATCGATGCCGGCGACGAGAACAGCCTTGGAGAGGTAACTGTCGTCAGCAAAGAGGTAACGCTCATAAAACATTGTTTTCTCAAGGATTGTATTCACGGAGGAACAATTGGTGGCAGAGAGACGACCAAGGTAGCAGTCGCGGATATTGTCTGCGGTCCAGGTGGCGAAGTAATGGTCGGTGATGTGCGGGGTGAAGTCATCCCCCAATACCCAGTTATCAGGGGCAAGACGGTTTTCAAAGGCTGGAATTTGTTCGTGGTCGCCGATGAGAATAACATAGAGTGGCGCAGGATTGTCGGTGGTGGCGGCATTGTAGATGGCGCCAAGGGTGTCGGTCAGGAACTGTGAAGTGAAGCCGGGGATTGAGTCGGCATAGATAAGGTCCACCAGAAGTCCCTGGGAGCGCTTCCACTGGACAAATTCGTCCAGATTGCTACTACCCGAAAGCCCCTCGCCGACAGCGATTATCATCCTCAGGGGGGTGGTGAGGGTAGCGTCCTTGTCGGTGAAGAGACGGTTGAGGGTGGTACCGACAGTGTAGGCCGGGGTATGATAGAGACGATAGTGGCGGAGAGTACTGTCGGGGCTGGAACCCACGTAAGAAAGCGTAACGGTAGCGCTTCGACAGAGCACGGCCTCACCCGTGATGGTGTTGACCCTCAGAGGAGAAAAACGCAAGTGCGCCAAACGACGGTCGCGGGCGATACCCACGGGAGCAACAGCGACCAAAGGGAGGCCGAAGAGGGTGTCGGCGGCATAGAGTGCCGTATCGTAATCAATGACATAGTCGCCGATTGCCGACTTAGAACGGGGACGTTGGAGAGGTGAGAAAAGCGAGAAGTGAGAGGTAAGATGCGAGAGGTCGAGGGTGTCGTAACGGGCATCGGTGACGGTAACAACAATAGAATCGCAGAAAGGAATGACAATTATATCGGAGCGGACAGGAAGCGCCGGACCGCCGACACAACCTCCCGAGCGGTAGCCTTCGAGTGTGGGCAGCAGTGCCTTGATGTCGCCCAGGGGCTGACTCTGCAGTTGCAATTCAGGCACACAATAGTCTACCCTAAGCCTCTCAAATGAGTCTTCGCGTACCGTCTGCGCATTGAGTGGAAAGAGAAACGAGAAAGAAGAAACGAGCAACAACAATACCCCTAGTGGGCGACCATGCACAGACCGGGGGGAAACCCCAAGGAGCAACTGTATTTTCATAGATTAAACATTTTTTCTATTGACGGACAGGGGGCCTCGATAGTGACGTGAAGATGGGTCACAGGGTGTTCGAAACTGATGCGGCGGGCATGGAGAGAGATGGAGCCGTCATCGTTGCTACGAGGGGCGCCATATTTTAGGTCTCCCTTAATAGGGCAACCGATATTGGCCAACTGGCAACGAATCTGATGGTGACGGCCGGTATGGAGGTTAACGTCGAGGAGGTGGTAGCCGCCCTCGGAGACAGCTATCTCCTTGTATTCGAGGCGTGCCAGCTTGGCATTGGGTCGTGCCGTGCCAAAGACATAGCTTTTATTACGCTCCTCATTCTTAAGGAGCCAGTTTTCGAGGGCCCCTGCGGGTTGGGGAGGGGCATTCTTTACGACCGCCCAATAGTGTTTCTCGAATTCGCGGGTGCGCACCTTCTCCACCATGCGGGAGAGGGCTTTGGAGGTCTTGGCCAGGAGGACGACACCTGAAACAGGACGGTCGAGGCGGTGGATGACACCGCAATAGACCTGACCGGGCTTGTGGTCGCGCTCTTTGATAAACTCTTTTACCAGATCGGCCAGGCAGGGGTCGCCTGTCTTGTCGCCCTGAGTAATCTGCCCGGGCAACTTGTTGATGGCCAACAAATGGTTATCCTCGTAGAGTATCTGGTCAGCAATCATACAATTTCAGCGATGGGACTGATGGCATTGCGCACCTTGTCCTGAAGGCCCACGTTGATGGGGAAATCCATCGGCAAAAAGAGGTCGACACGAGAGCCAAAGCGGATGAAGCCGAGCTCCTGGTTCTGCTTGACATGCTCACCCTCTTTGGCATAGCACACAATGCGGCGTGCCATCACACCGGCCACCTGGCGGATAAGGATACGCTTGCCATTGTCGAGCAGCATGCCCACCTCGGTGCGCTCGTTGAGGTCGCTGCTCTTGGGGTAGGAGGCCACGAAATAGTTGCCACGGCGGAACTTGACATACTCGACAAGACCGTCGCAGGGATAGCGGTTGACGTGTACATCGGTGCCGCTCATGAAGATAGAGACCTGCATGCACTCAGCCTTAAGGTAGGTCTTCTCAAAGACCTGCTCGATGGTGACGATAGTACCGTCAGCCGGGGAGATGATTTCCGAAGGACTCTCGGTGAAGATGCGACGCGGGATGCGAAAGAAAGCCGTCACCGCCAGACCAAAGAGCACCAAAGCAACAATGAACAGGTAATGAACGACGTTCCAGTTGTTCACCTGCAAGAGCATCAGCAGCACAATCAAGAAGATGGCCACTCCGGTGAGCATGATTATTTTCTTTCCTTCACGATGTATTTTCATATTATATTAAATAATGTATTCTATATATTATACAACCAACGTCAGGTAGGCAAAAGCGAAGGGCATGATAATGAGCAGGCTGTCGAAGCGGTCAAGGAAACCACCATGACCAGGCATAATATTACCACTGTCCTTGACCCCGACAGAGCGTTTGAGCATACTCTCCACCAAGTCACCAAGGGTATCGACAACACTGCATATAACACCCAGAACTAACCAATGGTACCAAGTAATATAACTCAACATCGGGCCAACAAACACGGCCAACACTATCGTCACAACAACCCCAAAGGCTGTGCCCTCCCAGGTCTTGCCGGGCGAATGGCGCACCCACATTTTATGCTTCCCAAAAAGCGAACCGCCAATATAAGCGCCAGAATCGTTAACCCAGACAAGAGCCACCAACATAAACAGGACATTGACGCCATGTTCGTTCAGCACTGACATCATCAACGACAAAGGCAGCGCGATATAAAGCAGTGGCACCATGGTATAGGCCGCCTCACGGAAAGGTTGATCGCCATCATTCCACAACTGCAGGATGGCCGCCAAAGCAAAAGTGGCAGGGAATAGGATAAGGCTGGCGAGCATCATCGAGAAGCCTTTCATGCCCATCGCGGGAGCGAACGCCACCAGAAAGACGGCAAGTAGCGCATAGGTATATCCCAGCCACTTGACAGGCAAAGCACCCTGCGACCTTACCAGACGGAAGAACTCATAACTGCAGCCAAGGGTAACAAAGATGAGGAAAGATCCAAAGAGGATTATGCCAACACGGGGATTGTCAAGCAGCACGCCACTGTACATCGTGCCGAGAAAAAGCAACGCATAAATTATTGCACTGGCAGTGCGTATCCAAAAAGTCTTCATTATTAATTAAGCATTAAGAATTTCAGGGGTTTCGGTATTATCGGAGATTTCGGATTTTTCGCTTTCCTCTTTCATCTTTTCACTTTCCATTTCCCAAGGACGAGGACCGTAGATGCGCTCAAGGTCCTCACGGAAGAGCACCTCTTTGTCGTAGAGCTGGCTGGCCAGCTGGTCGAGCTGCTCGCGGTGGCTGACCAACAGTTCCTTCGCCTTGCCATAGGCCTCCTCCACCATGCGGCGCACCTCCTTGTCTATTGTCTCGGCCGTCTTCTCGGAGAAGGGCTTGGTGATGCCAAAGTCGCTTTGGCCCGTAGAATCGTAGAAGCTGATGTTGCCCACCTCGGGACTCATACCGTAGTAGGTAACCAGCGCCTGTGCCATTTTGGTGGCACGCTCGATATCGTTGAGGGCACCGGTACTTATCTTGCCGAAAACCAACTCTTCAGAAGCACGACCCGCCATAAGGCTTGTCATCTCATCAAACATCTGCTCATAGGTGGTAATCTGGCGCTCCTCGGGGAGATACCAGGCGGCGCCGAGGGCTTTGCCACGCGGCACAATGGTCACCTTGACCAACGGATTGGCCCAGCGTAGCAGCCAAGAGACCGAGGCATGGCCACTCTCATGGTAGGCAATGGTACGTTTCTCCTGCTCGGAGAGCACCTTGGTACGCTTCTCAAGACCGCCGACAATACGGTCTACAGCGTCGAGGAAGTCCTGCCGCTCAATCATCTTCTTGTTCTTGCGGGCGGCACAGAGGGCAGCCTCGTTACAGACATTGGCAATGTCGGCACCCGAGAAGCCCGGGGTCTGCTTGGCCAAAAAGTCGCGGTCTACATAGCCCTCGCTTTTCGGGTCGTCGTTGAGCTTGAGGTTCTTCATGTGGACGGCGAAGATAGCCTTCCGTTCCTCTATATCAGGCAGTTCAACATAAATCTGACGATCGAAACGACCGGCACGCATCAGCGCCTTGTCGAGGACATCGGCACGGTTGGTGGCGGCCAACACGATGACGTTGGTGGTGCTGGAGAATCCGTCCATCTCGGTAAGCAGCTGGTTGAGCGTGTTCTCGCGTTCGTCGTTGCCGCCGGTGAGGCCATTGCGACCTCGGGCACGACCCACGGCGTCAATCTCGTCGATGAAGACGATGCAAGGGCTCTTTTTCTTGGCCTCGTCAAACAGGCCACGGACGCGGCTGGCGCCCACGCCGACGAACATCTCGACAAAGTCGGAGCCACTCATGCTGAAGAACGGCACTCCAGCCTCACCGGCCACAGCCTTGGCGAGCAACGTCTTGCCGGTACCCGGAGGGCCAACCAAAAGCACACCCTTGGGAATCTTGCCGCCCAGTTCGGTATAGTGCTTGGGGTTCTTCAAGAAGTCGACGACCTCCATCACTTCCTCCTTGGCACCTGCCAGACCGGCCACATCCTTGAAGGTGACATTGACCTGCTTGGTGGCGTCATACTGTTTGGCCCGCGAACCGCCAAAACCAAAAAGACCTCCAAAACCGCCGCCTTCGCCGCCGCCCATCTGCTTGCGGGCATAGGCGCTCATACCCCAGAAAAAGAGAATCATGATAAGCAGCGGAGCAAACCATACCAGCATATCACGCCAAGCATTGCTATGGGTCTCAATCGCATAGCTGATATGCTCGCCGGTCTTGGCCTCCACAAGGGCCAGCTCTTTGTCGAAATGCTCAAAATTGCCAATATTATACGTATAGACACCCGTGGGGCCTTCGCCCCCCGTGAGGGTACGGGTACGGAGGTCGTTATAAGCCTTGGGATCGCGCTGGATAGCTTCGGCCTTGATACTAATCTCAGCCACCTCCTGATTGATAACGGTAATCTTATCGTAGTCGTGGTTCTCCAGAATCACCGCCAGCCGGTCCCAGGTGATAGACTTCTTCGAAGAGTTGCCGCCACCGAACATGCCGAACAGTAGCGCCACCATGATGATACCATAGATGACATAAAGCCCTCGTGTCGGTTTCGCACCCTTAGGCCGCTGGGGCTTCATGGGATTATTGTTCTGTTGCTGTTTTGCCATTCTACTTTACTCCTTTTACTCCCTTTACTACTTTACTCCCTTTATCCCCACCTCTTCCCCGTCGCTCCACAGCTCGTCGAGACGGAAGAAAGCTCGTTTCTCCTTCTGGAAGATATGCACCACCACGTCGAAATAGTCCATCAATATCCATTCGGCATTGTTGTAGCCCTCCACCTTGTGGGGGTTGAGGCCGGTGGCCTTCTTTACCGTCTCGAACACCGCGTCGCTCAACGCGCTGACATGCGACGGCACATTGCCACTGGCAATGACAAAGTACTCGGACGGAGCACCGTGCACCTTGCGCAAATCGAGGATACGCACATCCTCCCCTTTCTTGTTTTCGAGGGCTTGGGCGGCCAGCCGCGCCAGCACCTCCGATTCTTTCTCTTTATTGTTCATTCTTAACTCTTAATTCGTAACGATTTCGGCAGTCAGCGTGCGTCTCCCGTCGTTCTCTTCTATTACCACCTTCACATAGTGTTCAGGTAGCAACTCCTCAACCTTCTCGGTCCATTCGGTGAAGCAGTAACAGCCGCTATAGAAATACTCCTCGTAGCCGAGGTCGTAAGCCTCGGCGGAGTTCTTCAGCCGGTAGAAGTCAAAGTGATACACAGGCTCGCCCCCTGCCGCAGAATACTCATTGATAATGGCAAAGGTGGGGCTGCATACATTATCCTCCACTCCGAGCGCCGCACAGAACTCCTTGATGAGGGTGGTTTTCCCTACCCCCATCTTGCCGAAGAACGCGAAGAAACGCTCCTCGGGGAACGTCCCCAAAAGCTCCTTTGCCACACTCGGCAACTGCCCTATGTCATTGATTTCAACTTTCACTTTTCAGCCTTAACTTGTTAATTCGTCAATCGCTAACACAATAACGCAATAACGCATTCATGCATTCATCTCAGCCTGTCGGCCGCCCTTACAAGGGCCTCGTCTTTGCGAATACCACGTTGTGCCAGGAAGAAGAATACCAACGACAGCAATGGGGCAAAGGCTCCGACAAACCAGATTACCTCGGGCTTCGCTCCACCCAGACCTGCCGACAGGAGATCGGCATACTTGTCCACCGCCCAGAAGAAGAGCAGAAAAGCATAGACCACGTTGAGCAAGAAACCTACAGCCACAAGCCGCATCTGCAAGGTGCGCTTGCGGAATAGGAAGATGCTTGCCACGGCGATAGCACCACACAGCACCACCAGCATCACCAGCGGCCAGGTGCGCATGCCCGTCACATGCTGGCTATACTGCACCACGGGCTGCAGCATGTCTATCGTGGGCTCCCCTTTGGCAAAAAGGTTCAGTTGGGCTTCCACCCGCTGTCCCTCGGTGGGGATATCAGCATACACATACTTCGACACAGGCGCAAACAGACACACCGCCATGCAGCATGCCGCCAACGCCAACCATAATGTTTGTATTCTCTGTATCATTAGTTTAGTATTTTCAGTTCTTCAGCCACTCGGCCCTTGTCCACCACCACAGCGTCCTTCACATACATAAAGCCCGGATTGCCACGCAACATAGTTTTGATAGCGGTGGCATCAGCGAAATAGCACTCCACGCTCGGGAGTCCGCTATTGTAAAGCCACGCATCCAGCTCCTCGGGCAATGCGGATGTGAGTAGGACAATCTTCGTTTCATCCTCACCAGCAAGGGTTATCGCCTTGCCAATCTCTTCAACATCTTTGGGTTCCAGGCTATGAATATCATAGACCGTAACTATCACCAGTCCCTCCTCCATGGCAATGAGGTCCATGGCATGGTCCTCACCCTCGGCATCCATCATCGAAAATCCGGCGGCCTTGACCTCTGGCATCTCCACGCGGCTCGACTGCCACTCCCACTGGCTGGCCCAGACCGAATCAGACATGTAGTCCATCAACTTCGACGACTCGAACTCCATCAGCTCGCCAGTGGTGTTGTTCTTATAGGTAACAAAACTCACCGAGGTGTCCTGGGTCTTATCAATCATCTGGTTACCCACCTTCCAGGGACGGAAGTCAATGACAGGTTCGTGCTTGATATTGTAGAAGCAAAATACCAGCATCAGCGCCAAACCAATGATGAACACGATGCTGTCACGCTCGAAGCGGCGCTTGTGACGCATACGACGTGTGAGAAAAATCCATACCGTAGGCACATCGAGGGCAATGTTCTTCCAGAAAGTCTGCCAGTTGGTGAGTTTAATGGCATCGCCGAAGCATCCACAGTCGTCCACCAGATTTGTGGTGGCATCAACGAAGGTCGTCACTGTGAAGAAAGCCATCATCAAGGCCAACAACCATGCCGAGAAGACACGGAAGGCATTGAATATCAACATTACACCCACCAGGAACTCAGCACAGATGAGCGTTACAGCCAGTGTCCCGGCGAGCGGATGGGCCCACTCGAAACTCATTCCGAAGAGTTCCCAATTCGACATATAGTCCTGCACCTTGAACATCGTTCCCATGGGGTCCACCCCTTTGACAAACGACGAGAACAGGAACACCAAGCCCACGACCCACCGCGAGACCACATTCAGTGTATAGTTCAGTTTTGTATCTTTCATCTTAAAAATGCGTTAATGTGCGAATATGTTAGTATTTAGCGAATTAACATATTAACGAATCAAACAACGTTCTCCGTGAGTCGAACCAGGCAAAACAGCGAGTAGTTGATGATGTCCATGTATCCGCCCTCGACGCCCTCGCTGACAAGAGTCTTGCCCTCATTGTCTTCTATCTGCTTAATACGCAGAAGCTTCATAAGAATCAAATCCACCATCGAACTGATGCGCATCTGGCGCCAAGCCTCACCGTAGTCGTGATTCTTGTCCATCATCAAATCGAGCACCCGTTTCGTCTGCTCGTCATACAAACCCATTACGTTATCCAATGGTGCGTCAGCCAATTCTTCATTCTTCATTCTTAATTCCTCATTCAGAATCAGCGCCATCACAGCATAGTTGACCATGGCGATAAACTCAACGCGCACGTCGTCGCCCACACGGTTCTCGCCACTTTCCTGTATACTTCTGATACGATTGGCCTTGATGAATATCTGGTCTGTGAGCGACGGCAGACGCAGCACGCGCCACGAGGTGCCATAGTCGCGCGTCTTCTTCTCGAAAAGCTCGCGGCACACCGCCACCTCCCGCTCCATTTCCGCTCTGGTATCTCTTTTTTCCACTCTATTTTCTGTCATATTTTTTTTAAAACGCCACCTCCTCATATTTTATTGTATTAAGACATAAAAAATATTTTTCACACAATAATGATTATCCGTATACGTTACACAAATAGTCAAACAAGTCGACAATGAACCTCACTCCTTTCAGCATCACCGTCCGCGGACGACTAGTCACCTTCGACCGACCGGCAGTGATGGGTATTCTCAACATCACTCCCGACTCATTCTACGACGGCGGCCGTTACACCAATGGCGAAGCCATGTTACATCGTGCGCACCAACTCATCGATGAGGGCGCCGACATCATCGACCTGGGCGCCGCCTCATCACGTCCCGGCGCAGAACTGCCGCCCCCAGAGGTGGAAGCTGCACGCCTGAAAGAAGCCATCACCCTCATCCGCAAGGAGCTACCCCAGACCATCATCTCTGTCGACACCTGCTGGAGTCTCCCTGCCCGTACCGCTATCGAGGCCGGCGCCGACATCATCAACGACATCTCCGGAGGACAGTTCGAACGCGACCAAAGTGGAGCGAACGACACCTTAGGCGATGTTCACCAAAGTGGAGCGAACGACACCTTAGGCGTCGTTCCCAAGATGTTCCAAACCGTGGCCGACCTTCAGGTGCCCTACATCCTCATGCACAACCGGGCTCTCCCGGACGAGATGCAACAGCACACTGGCTACGACGACATCGTCGATGACCTCACCAAATATTTCTCCCAAAGGCTCGACACCCTCTACCGTCTGGGGGTTAAAGACGTGTGGATTGATCCAGGCTTCGGTTTCGCCAAGACCACCGAAGAAAACCATGAGTTGCTCCACCGCCTCGATGAGCTTACTTCGCTCTTCCACAAACCCCTGCTCACAGCCCTCAGCCGCAAGAGCATGATATACAAGCCTCTTGGAATCACCCCCGATGAAGCCCTCGCCGGCACCGTAGCCCTCGACACCGTGGCCCTGATGAAGGGCAGCCGCATCCTCCGCGTCCACGATCCCCGCCCTGCCCGCCAGACCATCCAACTCCTCTTCAAAAAATGAAAAAAGAGTGAACGTTAAACTTTAAACCTTAAACTTTCAACTTATATGTACCTCCCCCCCATCCACATCATCGACATTATCGACATCGGACTCGTCGCCCTGCTGGTATTCTACATCTACCGAATGGCCAAAGGGTCCAATGTCATGCTCATTTTCTGGGCACTCATCATCGTACTCATCCTCTGGCGCGCCGCCGACCTGTTGGGCATGCGTCTTCTCGGTGCCATTCTCAGCGCTGTCACCAGTGTCGGTCTCATAGCCCTCATCGTCATCTTCCAGCCCGAGATACGGCGCTTCCTGCTCCTCCTCGGCACAAAAACCCAGATTGACCAAACCTGGCTGCAACGACTACGCTTCTGGAAGAGCAACATCCAGAACAAACAAGTCACCGTCAACTACGAGGCCTACATCAATGCCTGTATGCACATGTCACAGACCAAGACCGGCGCCCTCATAGTCTTCAAGCGTCGCAACGAGGTCGAAGCCCTCATCGAGACCGGTGAGCGCATCCACGCCCTTGCCTCCTCGGCACTCCTCGAAGCCCTCTTTTTCAAAAACTCACCTCTCCACGACGGCGCCGTCATCGCCCATGGCAACGAGATACTTGCCGCCCGTTGCATCCTGCCCGTCACCTCGCGCCTCGACATCGACCCCAACCTCGGCCTCCGACACCGCTCCGCCATCGGCGTCACCGAACAGCTCGATGTCCTCAGTGTTATCGTCAGCGAAGAAACCGGAGCCATTTCCTACGCCATCGACGGCGAAATCCACCACGACATCTCCCCCGTCGAACTCCGACAGGCCCTGGAGCACTACCAGTGCTAACCACCGATAATCATATTATTGTTCGCCCGTCGCCCTGTATATATATGTATAACAATAAATAATTATCGAAAAACGATATTTTTTTTTCGTTTTTCGCAAATTTTTTTTTGCATATCAGAAAAAAGTTGTATCTTTGCCGCCGAGATAGACAAAGAAAACAATGACCAAAAAAAGCAGAACAAATAGAATCAGAACACTTTACGCGATTTTCATCGGTATCATTTGCCTGTTCATTGGTATGTTTATTTTCAATATCGTCGGTACGGCAGACCCCCTCGAGGTGGCCGGAATGGGCGATAGAGGCCATGACTACGGCCTTGTCATCACAGACCTGCAACGCCCAAGCGCCCTCGGTGGCGATATTGAGGTGGAAGGACTGGACGACAGCCTCTCGGCCAGCGTGACGGTGAGGACTTACGACGCAAATTTCTCTTCAGACAGCGAACATCTGCTCAACTCTGACAAGGCAATCTGGTGTATCGGTTTGCAACTGCTCAGCGTTCTTTCTTTTGTCGCCATGGTTGTGTTGATGGTGATGTGCGTCATCTCTTTCTATATCAACGTACGCCGTGGCACGGTGTTTCCCAAGAAGCGGATCCGCTGGCTGACATGGTCGGGCGTGTTAATGATTGTTATGTCGCTGAGCATGGATGTGAGCATCTGGATTGAGCAGTCACTCGCAGCCTCGCTGCTGGCCGGTAGCGAATGGGAGCCTTCAACAGCCATCCAGCTACATACCACACGCCTTCTATTCGGATTGACACTTATTTTCCTCGCACAGATATTCTATATAGGGCGCGAGATGCAGGAGGACCAGGAATTGACGATTTGAATGTGTTAATGCTTGATGTGTTAATGCTTGAGTAAATGATAGTAGTGAATTTGGATATGATGATGGCCAAGCGCAAGATATCGCTGACAGAACTGGCCGAGCGAGTGGAGATAACACCCGCCAACCTGTCGATTTTCAAGACAGGCAAAGCCCGTGCTGTGCGCTTCAGCACCCTGGAGCGACTGTGCGAGGTGCTTGACTGCCAACCAGCCGACCTGCTGGAATACAGGGAAGGTGAGATAAAAAATGAGAAGTGAGAAATAAACAGGTGGGAAAAGATAAAAGACCAACACAATAATATTAACAAACAAACCCAAAAACACAAAAAAAATGAAAAAGTCATTTTGGATGCTGCTAATCGCTGTACTATTCAGCGGCAGCGCTTTCGCCCAACTGCCCGGCAGCGGCACGAAGGAGAAAAAGAGCGACCTCACTGCCCAGGTTCCCCTCGACAAGAAGGTAATCTACGGCAAGTTGGACAACGGATTCACCTACTACATCCGTAACAACAAGAAGCCGGAGAACATGATTCAGTTCCGCCTGGTTTCCAACGCCGGTTCCATCATGGAGCGCGACGACCAGCAGGGCCTTGCCCACTTCTGCGAGCACATGGCCTTCAACGGCATCAAGGGTTATCCGGGCAACGAGATGATCGACAAACTGCAAAAACACGGCGTGGAATTCGGCCGTGACATCAATGCCTACACCAGCTTCGACCAGACGGTTTACTACGTCAACATGCCCGCCGAGGATGCCGAAATGGTGAAAATGGGTATCGAGATTCTTGACGGCTGGGCCGGCAACATCCTCTTCGACGAGAAGGAGATTGAGGAAGAGCGCGGTGTCATCCACGAGGAATGGCGCGGTGGCGTGGGCCACGGCGACCGTCTCCGCAAAAAAACCTGGCCCATCATGCTCAAAGGTTCCCTCTATGCCGAGCGTCTGCCCATCGGTAAGGAAGAGGTCATTATGAACTTCAAGCGCCAGAGCATTGTTGACTTCTTCAACGACTGGTACCGTCCCGACCTGCAAGCCATCGTCATTGTTGGCGACATGGACAACTTCGAATACCAAGGTGTCAAGGGCGCCAAGGGTATGGAAAAGCAGGTAAAAGATGTCTTCAGCAGCCACAAGTTCCTCGGTAAAGAGAAGCTTCCCCGCCTGAGCTACCAGATTCCCGACAATAAGGATCCCCTCATCTGCATTGCCACCGACAAGGAGGCCATGAACACCACCCTCGAAATCTTCTGGAAACACAAAAAAGGTGTCAACGGCACCGTCGGCGCCTACCGCGACATGCTGGTCCGCAGCCTCATCGGCATGATGATCAACGAGCGCTTCCGCGACATCACCGAGAAACCCACCGCCCCCATGATGTATGCCGGTGGCGGCTACGGCGGCTTCCTCGGCCGCGAGATCGACGTCTTCGAGGTCAGCGCCTCGCCCAAGGAGAACCGCATCAACGAGTCCGCCGAACTCCTCCTCAAGACCGTCAAGCAGATGACCGACCACGGCTTCCTGCAGACCGAACTCGACCGTCAGAAAGAGGATCTCCTCAGCACCTATACCAAGCTCGCCAAGGAAGAGAACAAGACCCAGACCAACAGCCTGGCCGACGAGTACACCAACCACTACCTTGAAAACGACCCCTGCCCCGGTATCCGCCAGGAATGGAAATACGCCAAGGAGTTCATCCCCGAAATCACTCTCGATGAATGCAACAAACTCATCAAGACCTGGGTAACCGACAACAACCTCATCTTCTACCTCACCGCTCCCGAGAAGGAAGGCTTCAAAGTCACCACCGAGAAAGAGGCTATCAAGATTATCAAGAATGCCAAGAAAGTCAAGACCGAGCCTTGGGTCGACACCTTCAAGGACGAGCCTCTCTTCAGCGAGACACTCAAAGATGTGAAACCCAGAGTGACCAACATCAACGAGGTGCTCAACTACACCGAGTACACATGCCCCAACGGCATTAAGTTCATCGTTAAAAAGACCGACTACAAGGCCGACGAAATCCAGATTAGTTCCTTTGGCTTCGGCGGCACCTCACTCTACAGCGACGAGGAAGCTTATCAGGCCCAGAACGCAGCCAACTTTGTCGATGCCGGCGGTATTGCCAACTTTAGCGCCACTCAGCTCAGCAAAAAACTCAAAGGCATGAACCTCAGCATCAGCCCCTACATCAACGACGAAACCCAGGGTTTCAGCGGCAACTGCTCGCCCAAAGACCTCGAAACCACCCTCCAGCTCATCAACCTCTACTACACCGCTCCCCGCAAAGACCAGGAAGCCTACGAGCGTAACATTGAGAACACTGTGAACCAGATTAAGTTTGTCCGCGAGAACCCGCAGGTGGCCTTCATTGAGACCTACTACAAGACCGCCTTCCCGAAAGACAAGCGTCAGGTAATCATCCCCACCGAAGATCAGATTCGCGGCCTCAGCCTCGACCGTATGTTCCAAATCTACCAGGAGCGCTTCACCGATGCCTCGAACCAGACCTTCTTCTTCGTGGGCAACATCGAGGACAAGGACATCGAACTCATCGCCAAGTACCTCAACAACCTGCCTGTCAACGGCAAGCAGAAGAAAGACATGTTCATCAACCGCAATCCCGAGTTTGCCAAAGGCATCCAGCATGCTGAGGCCGTCAAAGGTATCGAAAAGCAAGGTATGCTCCTGATGAGCGGCCAGGTGAAATGCAACGCCAAGGAGCTTGATCCCCAAACCCGTATCGTCATCCAGCAGCTCGGCGACGCCCTGGGCATCACCACCCTCGAAATCATCCGCGAAAAGAACGGCGACGCCTATAGCCCCAGCGCTGGCTGCGACTTCGAGATTACACCCGAAGGTGAAGTCAGCTGGCAGTTCTATATCGGCTGCGACCCCGAGAAAGCCAAGAAGATTGAGAATGACTGCATCGACATCCTCAAGCAGTACATGAAGAAAGGCTGCGACGAGAAGACCCTCAGCAAGGTTCAGGAGCAGATGATTGTCCAACGCGACAAGAACCGTCAGAACAACAGTTTCTGGCTGGGCCAAATCAGCGCCAGCTACCGTTTCAACGAGAGCCGTGACTTCATCGAGCAGTACAACGAGATGGTCAAGAAGGTTACCGTCAAGGACATCCAGGCCGTCGCCGCCAAATATATCAAACTCGACAACTACGTCTGTGTCACCCTCCGTCCCGAGGATGGCGCCACCGGCACCGCCGATTGATTTTGTAAGAGTTAATTAAAGAAAAAGGCTGACGCACCACCATGACGCGTCAGCCTTTTCTTTAACCTTTAAACTTTTTTCGTATCTTTGCAATTGCTAAAAGAAATCCACAACTATGCAAAGAACTGTAAATCTAATCACTTGCACATTATTGGTGCTGCTTATGGCAGCCTGCACGGGCCGCGGCGACACCGAGCGCGAGCCACAGGCTTCCGACACATTATATACCGTCGAGAAGGTATGGAAGACCTTTGGTCAGGATCCGGAGCGGGCACTCGTCATTCTCGACTCGTCCGAGAGACTGGGCAACACAAGTCGCACCGAAGCGGCATTGCTGCGTGCCCGCATCTACAGCAACGACGAGTCCACTAAGGACACGGCGCGCACCCTTTGCATGCAGCTGCTGGCCGAGGGCGACCTGAAGGCCGAGCAACAGGTGGAAGCACTCGATGTGCTTGTCTATGTGGCCCGTATGCGCGGGGACGACGAGGATATGCTCAAATACGGAATGCAGTATATCGAGGCATGCCGCAAGCAGGGCAAGGTGTGCGAGACGCTGCTGACGCAGTCGGAGATGGGCGAGGCCCTGATTCGTCTGGGACGCACCGACGAGGGCTTTGCCAAGATCGACGATGCCATAGCACAGCTTGACAAGGTTCGCCGTTTCAGAGAGATGGATGTCTGTGTCCGTGTCATGAAGAGCAAGATACGCGCGCTCGACAAGCAGAACCGCTACGAGGACATCATCTCCGTGGCCGAGCGTATCGTTGAGAAAATGAGCGACTACGGCGAGCACCCCTCCGACTACGACGATGGCTCCGAGCGCATGCCCACCGAAGACCGCCGCCCCGGATACATCGACTGGTATACCGGCCAGGCCTACGCCTTCATGGCGTATGCTTACGGCATGATGGCTGACAATCAGAGCGCTCCGAACACTCTGAATAATCAGAATAATTCGAAAACCAAGGCGCGGCGCTATCTAGCCCTCTTCAACCAGACCGACTTCAGCCATACACAGAATGGAAAGAAGATGATTTCCGCCACCTGGTGCCTGTTGGGTGAATACGACAAGATGCTGGCCTTCTACGACGAGCTGCAAGCCGCGTGGGGCGCCGACACCATGCACAGCGACTACGCCATCATGCTCCGCGACCGCGCCACAGCGGCCCGCGCCAAGGGCAACTACCACGCCAGCGACGCCTATATGCAGCGCTACGCCAGCCTGCTGAAGACGCTGGGCGACGGCGAGCGCCTGGCCGCCGCACAGGAGTATGCCGCCCGCTACCACGAGCAGGAGCAGCAACTGGCTCTCGAAAAAGAACAGGCCGCCAAGAAACGGTTGGGTATGGTCGTGGTGTTCCTGGGAATCTTGACAATGATGGCGATAGTCTTCATCGTTATCATTGTCAGGCAGTTGCGCGACATCCGCAAGAAGAACACCGTCCTCTCGAAGGAAATCAGTGAAAGAATTGATTACGAGGAGAAATACATCGCCTCAAAACAAAATACTGAAAATCCAAACATCCGGACATCCGATAATCCTGAGATCCGAACATCCGAGATTGCATCGCTCAGCGACAGCGAGCTGTTCGACTACATCCGCAAGGTAGTCTCGGAGGAGAACCTGCACCTCGACCCGCAGTTCGGGCGCGACCAGCTGGTGGAGCGTTTGCAGCTGTCGAAGGAGCGCATCGGCGCCGCCTTCGCACAGGGCAGCGAGTACGGCAACATCTCCAACTTCCTCAACGAAGCGCGCCTCTTCCACAGCACCAAGCTCCTCACCAAGCACCCCGAGATGCCCATCGCCGAGGTCGCCGCCGCCAGCGGCTTCTCCAACCGTGTCGTCTTCTCCCGCAACTTCAAGGAGCGCTTCGCCATGACACCAAGCGAATTTAGAAGTAAAAAAGGTTAGAGAAAGAAAAAACAGCGCAAGGACAATAAAGAAGAAACCGTTACGTTAATGATTACGAAAGGCAAATAATATGGAAACAGCCACTAAGACAAGCAGAACCTCCAGACCATTGGCTCACTACTGGAAGCTGGTAAAGGACATCGACCGCAGCCAGAAGCTCGAACTGGCGACAATGCTCATCAACAGTGTCAAGCCTGTCGCGACAGCACCGCTGCTCGACATGGTTGACGAAGAGGTCTTCCCCGACATGAAGAAAGAATTCTACACACCCGAGGAGACCTACGAGTTGGTGATGAAGGATGTCCGGGCCATATACGACATGCAGGATGCAGTATAAGTACATATAGGTTTATTCAAAACACCTATTGCAGTTATCATCGCCGGTACGGAAGTGCCGGCGATTTTGTGTTTTTGGGGGTCGAAATAGGGCGTTTTTAGCCGCTTTGGGGGTCTGAACAGGCGTCAGACAGATTGTTACATGGGTTTTGTATCTTACTGTAATACAGTTGTTACAAGGGGGGGGGATGTAACTATTTGTCTGGCGGGGGTAATACTTTGTCTATTTATGTAATAGTTTGTCCGCGCGCTAGCGCGGGCGTATATTATTATGTAAATTTGCACGGAGAAAAAATAAAACAATCACTTTGTAACTTAAAAAAAAACGAATTATGGATTACGAGGAAATGAACGAAAGAATGCTTGCCGAAAGGGAGGACCGGAGGCATGTGGAAGGACTGGTTAAGCTGCTGTGGACGGGCATCATCGTGGCGGGGGTGCTGATTGCGTTTGGAATAGTGCTGCTGCTGACAGCGTGCTCGAAGGAGAGTACCACTACCGACACCACGGGCACGGCAGCCGTCAAGGTGACGGTCAACGACTTCAGTATCACGACGGGGGACTTCCCGACGAAGGATGCTGTGGCGGAATACACCGGCGTGAAGGCCATGACGCTGGCGTTCTTCGACGCCAACGGCGACCAGGCCTACTGCACCACGCAGCTGCGGGCCGACAACACGACATACACCACCTTCGGCCAGTTCGAGCTGAGCCTCAACCTCGGCAGCTACACCATGGTGGTGCTGGGCTACGGCTCCGAGCAGCCCATCACGCTCAACAGCGCCACCGAGGCCATATATACCGCCGACCGCGTCCGCGAGACTTTCGTGGCGTCGCAGACGGTGAACGTCGCCTCGACCAATCCATTGAACCTCAATGCCGAGCTGAGCCGCGTGGTGAGCAAGGTGATTGTCCGCTCCACCGATACGCGCACGGCGGGGGTGGACTCTGTCCGCGTGACCTTCGCGGCCGGCGGCAAGGGGGTGAACCCGCAGACGGGGCTGGCGTCCAGCAACAACGGCCTGTCGAACTGCGTGGCTATCAGCAGCGCGGTGGGTGCCGAGAGCAGCACCATCAGCTACCTCTTCCTCGCCAGCGACCAGCAGACGATGAACCTCACGGTGGAGACCATCAAGCCCAACGGCACGGTGTACAGCACCCGCACTGTGGAGAACGTCCCGCTGCAGCGCAACGCCATCACGCTGCTCTCCGGCCCGATGTACAGCACGGCCTCGGGCGCGAGCTTCACGGTGAGCACGGCCTACCTCGGTGACACGAACTACGTGGACTTCTAGATAGTGTTCAGTGAGCAGTGTTCAGTGTTTAGTTAGCTGCCGCGGTCATGCAAACAACACTAACCACTGAACACTAACCACTACACACTACACACTAAAAAGAGAGAACTTTGACATACTGAGACAAAAACGAAGAAAAGTTTTTGCCGTTTGCAGAAAATGATGTATCTTTGCAGCACAATAAAAAGATACAATCATGTGTATTGTAAGCGTCAATATCAATGAGAACCAGCTCCGTAGCATCGACCCGATGCTCACCGACCACGGCGCCATTTCACGCTGGGTCCAGCGGCTGGTAGACAGCAACATGCTGCGCCTGATGGCCGAGCGCACCTCGCCGATAGCCTACTCCACCGAGCAGGCCCGCAGCCTGGTGACCGACCGGCTCAACCGCCTCGAGAACGGCCAGGCCGAGACCGTCGGCCACGACGAGGTGAAACGTCACATGGAAGCCCTGCTCTCATGAGGACGCTGCGCTGGCTCCGCGAAGCCGAAGACGAACTGGCGGCCCTGCTGCAAGACGTCCGCGAACGCCACGGTGTCGACACCGCCCGCAAGGTGAACGCCGACCTGATGGAACGCATCGACCCGCTCGATGTGATGCCCGACCTCGGCACCCTCGACACCACGCTCCACCACGACGGCAAGCCCGTCAGGGTGCTGCACTCCAGGCACACGCGCATCGTCTACCATGCCACCGACACCGAGGTGACCATCCTCCTGCTGTGGGACAACCGCCGCAACGAGGACGACATGCAAGGCCTGCTCTCGGAACGGTAGCTCCTCAAAGGAATCTTTTCTTCGCCGCGCACCCCGATCGGGGTGGCGGCGTTCGCTTTGTCTCAAACAGATATATCTCAATCAGAACGAAAAGAACTAAAAGAATATCTGATTGAGATAGAAAAAGACAAGTTCTGATAGAAATATAATCTTCGGCAGATTGTAAAAGATTGTAAAAGAAAGGCTACGCAAGCAAAAATCTTTTCAAATCTTTTACAATATGATTGAGACAAAAAAGAGTTCTTTGACAAACTGACATAAACGGAAAAAAGATTTTGCCGTTTGCAGAAATGGTTGTATCTTTGCAGTGTTAATGTACGTTCAACGCAAAGATTAAAACCATGACTACAACGGTGTTATCCAGTCTGTTGGATTATCTTCACGGTTCGCTCAGCGCCGACAACATGCGCTGGCTCGGCGAACATCTGATAGAGTATTCCAAACAGGAAGACGCGAAGTTGAAGCCCTACACGATGGACGAGCTCGACAGCATGCTCGACGAGGCCGAGGCCGCCTTCGAGGCAGGCGACTACCTGACCCACGAGGAGGTGTTCCACCACAACAAGCTCGCCGTATGACCATCCACTGGCACAAACGCGCTTCCGCGGCGCTGCACGAGGTGGAGGCCTATGTGGCGAGGGAGTTCGGCGAGGCCGAGCGGCAGGAGTTCATGGACGAGGTGGAGCGCGACGTGGCAGCATTGGCCACCATGCCCTCGCTCGGAGCCCTCGACCCGCTCTTCGCCCATCGCAAACAGGCCTACCGCTACATCATCGTCCGCCGGCTGAACAAGGTCGTCTATTACGTCAAAGGCGACGTCGTACATGTGGCTGGCTTCTGGGACACCCGTCGCGAACCGAACAAGCAGCGAGAGCAGACCATCGCTCGCGATGAGTTTGCCGAGTCGTGAGGGAGGTCGACCGAAGGTCAGCCCAACAAACAGGCACGGCAGACGGAGTAACCGTACCACGCAGATAAATCTTTTTTCCGCCGCGACCCCGACACGGGGTGGCGGTTTTCACATTTATAAAACGAAAACAAACGGACAACTAATATAAAACGAAAACAAACGGACAATTAACAATTAATATTAACAACGAAAACAAACGGACAATTAACAATTTTATAAAACGAAAACAAACGAACAATTAACAATTAATATTAACAATCAAAATCTTAAAAGTTATGAGTAAACGATTATTCAAGACATTGGTGGCTGTGCT
>LXOW01356372.1_pt1 | contig 23898 bp, 19 predicted proteins | sample 1368591 | NCBI WGS metagenome assembly LXOW01 (sample SAMN04884650, study PRJNA319009) | bovine gut metagenome | isolation source: Cow rumen | host: Bos taurus | place: Italy: Legnaro (PD) | collected 2014-07-09
TCGCGCCTCAGCGTCAGTTACTGTCCAGTAGACCGCCTTCGCCACTGGTGTTCTTCCTTATATCTACGCATTTCACCGCTACACAAGGAATTCCGTCTACCTCTCCAGCACTCAAGAGATACAGTTTCAAATGCAGTTTATGAGTTAAGCCCATAGATTTCACATCTGACTTGCATCCCCGCCTACGCGCCCTTTACACCCAGTAAATCCGGATAACGCTTGCCACCTACGTATTACCGCGGCTGCTGGCACGTAGTTAGCCGTGGCTTATTCATGAGGTACCGTCACGTCCTTCGTCCCTCATAAAAGAAGTTTACAATCCGAAGACCTTCTTCCTTCACGCGGCGTTGCTGGGTCAGGCTTTCGCCCATTGCCCAATATTCCCCACTGCTGCCTCCCGTAGGAGTCTGGGCCGTATCTCAGTCCCAATGTGGCCGTTCAACCTCTCAGTCCGGCTACTGATCGCAGCCTTGGTGGGCCGTTACCCCACCAACTAGCTAATCAGACGTGAGCCCATCTTTCAGCGGATTGCTCCTTTGGTATCCAGGGGATGCCCCCCAAATACGTTATGCGGTATTAGCAGTCGTTTCCAACTGTTGTCCCCCTCTGAAAGGCAGGTTGCTCACGCGTTACTCACCCGTCCGCCACTAAGTTTCAAAAGCAAGCTCCCGACACTCCGTTCGACTTGCATGTGTTAGGCACGCCGCCAGCGTTCATCCTGAGCCAGGATCAAACTCTCAATAAATCGTATNNCATTTCTGACTCCCTTAAAGAACCCTTCTCTGGTGCTTATTTGCATAAGCTTTCTTACATTGTTCAATTTTCAAGGTGCATGTTTTTCGCTTGCTGGCCTCTCGGCGACAGCTTGCTTATCTTACCACAGGAGATTTGCTTTGTCAAGAGGAAATTTTGATTTTTTCAAAATTTTGTTTCCCTTGTTCAAAAAACGCGGCTCTCTTGCGATTGCCTTGTTCAATTCTCCGGGACTCTCTCTCGAGCGCTTGACTAATATACCACCGCAAATCGCATTTGTCAACACTTTTTTTGCTTTTTTTGAAAAAAATTTTTAGCCTCTACATATTGGGAATTTCCCTGGGCATACTCTACCATATGTATAAAAATACCGTTGTTCCGGGTCCTTCCTGCGGTCGGCTTTCCGGCCCGGTCAGTCTTTCCGCGCTGACGGCGCTCTTCGTCGGCTGCGCGGATTTTGAAAGCCGCCGCGTCGCCTTCGGTCTCGATCCCTCGCTCACGGTGACGGCCTGCTGGCTCGACGGGCTCGTCTCCGGGGCGCGCGTGACCGAGGACATCATCCGCCCGCTCACCCAGGCCGCGCGCAGCGGCGAGGCCGCGGCCGACCCCGGTATGATCGAACAGATCCTGCGCGGCTCGGTCTACCGCTGCGCGGTGCGCGCGCGCACGCAGCTCGGCGAGACGGCGGAGGATCTCACGCACGGCTGCTGCGTGCTGCTCTTCGACCGCGCGCAGGCGGCGCTGAGCTTCGAGGTGCGCGGGGAGGCCGCGCGCGCGATCGGCCAGCCGACGCTCGAAAAATCCCTCAAGGGCGCGAAGGATTCCTTTGTGGAGACCCTGCGCACGAACACGGCGCTCGTGCGGCAGCGGCTGTGTACGCCGCAGCTCAAGCTCGCCGAGCGCACGGTCGGGCGGCGCAGCCACACGCGGCTCTCTCTATTATATATAGAGGGCGTCGCCGCGCCGGAGCTCTCCGCCGCGCTGCTGCGGCGGCTGGACAGGCTCGACGTCGACGCCGTGACCGCGACGGGCGTGCTCGAGGAGCTGCTGGTCGACGCGCCGCTCTCGCCCTTCCCGCAGATCCTGCACACCGAGCGTCCCGACCGCTTCGCGCAGTATCTGCTCGAGGGGCGCGTGGGGCTGCTGATCGACGGCATCCCGGTCGGGCTCGTGCTGCCGGCGAGCTTCGCGGACTTCATGCGCGTGACGGGCGACGCCAGCGTCCACTTCACCGCCGCGACCGCGCTGACCCTGCTGCGCTGGGCGGCGCTGCTGCTGAGTCTGCTCTCGCCCGCGCTGTATGTGGCGGTCGCGGCCTTCCACCCCGAGATGATCCCGACGCGGCTGCTGCTGTCGATCATCGAGGCGGAGCAGCGGGTGCCCTTCTCGACGGCGCTGGAGGTGCTGGGGATGCTCTTCGCCTTCGGGCTTTTGCAGGAGGCCGGGCTGCGCCTGCCGAATCCCGTCGGCGACACGGTCTCGATCATCGGGGCGCTGATCGTCGGGCAGGCGGCGGTGGAGGCGCGGCTGGTCTCGCCGATCTCGATCATCGTGGTCGCGCTCTCGGGCATCGGCTGCTACGCGCTGCCGAGCCAGGATCTCGCCTCGGCGCTGCGGCTGTGGCGGCTCGGTCTGCTGCTGGCCGCTGCCGCAGCGGGACTTTACGGCGTGGGGCTCGGGCTCTGTCTGCTGCTGCTGCACCTGAGCGAGCTGGAGAGCTTCGGGCAGAGCTACACCGCGCCGCTCAGCGAGAGCGAGCACGGCCTGAGCCGCCTGCTGCTGCGCCTGCCCAAGTGCTGTGACCGATACCGCGACGCCGCGCTGAGAACGCCGGACAAAAGGAGGCTCGGATGAAAAAAGCGTTCTGCTGTCTGCTGATTTTGTCTCTGCCGCTGCTCGGCGGCTGTTCCTCGCGCGCCAGCTATCCGCGGCTCGAACAGTTCCGCGTCATCCAGACCCTCGGCGTGGACGCGCTGCGCACGGGGCTGCGCCTCTCGCTTGCGACGGGCGCGGGGGAGCGCGGCGCGGCGGACGCGCGCTGTCTCAGCGCGGACGGGCTGACGCTCTCGGCGGCGCTGAAGAGAGCGGAGAGCCTCTCCACGGAAGAGACGCTCTTTTGCGGCCATGTGCGGCAGCTCGTGGTGGGGGAGGACGTGGCGCTCGAGCCGCTTCTGGAGACGGTCGGGCGCTCGGCCGATCTCCGGCTGGACATGCCGCTGTATCTGCTGCGCGGCGCGACGGCGGAGACGCTGCTGACCGAGGCCGGCGGCGAGAGCCGCGGCGTCACGGAGATCCTCGACGCGGTGCGCGCGGAGCTCGACTACGGCGGCGACAGCCGGGACTTCACCGCGGGGCGCGTGCTGCGCGATCTGCGGCGCGGCGGCTGCGCGCTGCTGTGCGCGATCCGCTATACCGACGCGGCCGAGCGGCCGGGGAGCGGCGAGCAGGGGAGAGCCGAGGGTGCAGACACGCCGAAGACCGCCGTGCTCTCGGGCTTCGCGCTCGTGCAGGACGGCAAGGTACGCGCCTGGCTCAAGCCGGAGGCGCTGCTGGGGATCGGTCTTTTGCGCAACAGCCTCGGCGTGCAGACGCTCACGCTCACGGACATGAACGGGGCCGAGGCCGCGCTGGAGGTCAGCGGCGGGAGCTGCCGCATCCGCCCGCTCTGGCGGGACGACGGGACGCTGCAGGGGCTCGATATCACGGCGCGCGTGCGCGCCTCCCTGCTCGAGGCCGAGGGCAGCCCGCTCTCCAACGCCTATATCGACGATCTCACCGCGCGGCTCGAGGCGGCGATCTCCGAGCAGCTCCGGGAGCTGCTGACGCAGGCGAAGACGCTCAAGGCGGACTGTCTCGGCCTCGCCGCGGCGGTCGAGAACGCCTCGCCCCTGGCCTTCCGGCGGCTGGAGGAGCCCTTCGCCTCGCTCCTGCCGAAGCTGGAGATCAGCCTGACCGTCCAGAGCGCGATCGGGCACGAGTATGATATGGAATAAAAACTCCCCTGTCCTTCTGAGGAGCCGCAGAGCCCATGGCCGGAAGAATCTTATACAAGATCCTTCGCCGCGCGAAACGCGGCTCAGGATGACAGGGGAGAGAGTAAGGAACTGTAAAGAAATAAGCTGAACAAAGATGGCTTAGGATTTTTCGTCTGTAGCAAGGCGACAAATCGCAGGAATACTTTGTGTATTTCAAGATTTGGCAACGAAGCTACAGGCGAAAAAGACAAGACAGATTGTTCAAGTTATTTCTGAACAGTTCCTAAGACACAGGAGCATCCTATGAAAAAACTGTCCGCCCATCAGTGGATGAGCATGGCGAGCCTCTTTCTTCTCGGGCCGATGCTGCGGCTGCTGCCGCGCGCGGCGGCCGTCGAAGCCGGGCGCGCGTCCTGGCTCTGCGCTCTGCCCGCGCTGCCGCTGCTGCTGCTCTACGCGCGCTTTCTCGCGGCCTTTTGGGAGGCGCGGCCGGAGGGGGAGGGCTTGGGCGAGGCGAGCCTTGCGATCCTCGGGCCGCGTCTCGGTCGCGCGCAGCTCTTTGTCTACGCGCTCTGGCTGCTGTTCTACGGCGGCTTCGTGCTGCGCTGCATGGCCGACCGCCTGGTCGTGACGGTCTATCCGCGCAGCGCGCCCTGGCTCTTCACGCTGAGCATGGGGCTCTGCTGCCTGATCGCCGCGCTGGGGAGCGCGCGGGGGCTCGCGCGCACGGCCAAGCTCCTGATCCCGCCGGTGCTCGGCGTCCTGCTGCTGCTCCTGCTGGTCTCGCTCAAGAGCGTCCGCCGGGACAATCTCCTGCCCGTGACCGTCTTCGACGCGCCGGGCGTCGCGCGCGCCGCGCTGCCGGTGCTGGATGTGCTCGGCCTCGGGCTCTTCCTGCCGCTCTTCTTCCTCGGCTTCGTCGAGAAGCAGGAGCGCGCGCTCCTGCCGCGCATTGCCCGCTGGCTGCTCGGGGAGTGCGCGCTGCTGACGCTGCTGATGCTCTCGGTCGAGGGCAGCTTCGGCGCTGAGCTGGTGGAGGATCTGTCCCTGCCCTTCTTCACGCTCGTGCGCAATCTCGTATTCTTCCGCACGCTCGAGCGCATTGAGGCGCTGGTCGTCGCCTGTTGGATCTTCCCGGACTTTCTGCTCGCCTCGCTCTGCTTTTTCACCGCGCAGTACTGCGTGCGCCTCGCGCTCGGCGAAAAGCCGCTGTACGATCACGGCGGGCGGCTGGATTTCAGCCGTCTGCGCTGGCTGATCCCCTTTTGCGCGGCCGCCGCGACGGGCGCGGGTCTGCTGCTCGCGCCCGATCTGCAGAGCCTGCGGCGCCTCTCGGAGCGCATCGTCCCGGCGCTGAACCTCGCGATCAGCTTCTCCGCCGTCCCGCTGCTCTGGCTCGTACAATGGCGGAAGGAGAGGAAGGCAAAACAACTGCCGCAGGGCTGAGCCCCGCGGCAAAAAGAAAAATGAGTGGACTCCCTCTGTATCGAAAAGAGAAGATGCAGAGGGAGTTTATCTGATGAGAACACATAATATCACGCTTTTACAACATATTATTGTCTTTCATCCGTCGTTGTGCTATAATCACAATATCTTTTATAGGTTCCGGGAGGTTGACGCAATGGCGGTATCGTATAACAGATTATGGAAATCACTGATAGATAAAGGCATGACAAAAACAGAAATGCGAAAAGCCGCGGGTATAAGCACAAACGTACTTGCTAAAATGGGCAAGAACGAAACCGTGTCAATGGACACACTTGCAAAAATTGCTGCCGTTATGGAATGCGGCCTTGATGATATAGTCGAGATATCCTCATGTTTTTAAGAAAGGGTATAAGGCATATGAACGGGAAAGCACCTCATATTGTTCAGTATCAAGGCTCAAAAAGAAAGCTTGCGCCGCAGATACTACAGTATATGCCAGATACCTTTGATAGACTGATTGAACCTTTTTCTGGCATGGCAGCTATTTCAATCGCTACCGCAATGGAGCACCGGGCAAATACCTATGTAATAAATGATTTGAATAAACCACTTGTTGAAGTTTTACAGGCGGCTATCGAGAACCCTTCACAACTTGTTGATGATTATAGAAAAGTTTGGAATGAACAATTTGCTTATGGTGAAAACCATGTAGAGCATTTCTATATTGTACGCGACAGATTTAACGAAGGACAGGAAACCCCCGCAAATCTTTTGTATCTGATTGCAAGATGTGTAAAAGGGGCGGTTCGGTATGGGGGGAATGGCAAATTCAATCAATCCCCTGATAAACGCAGACATGGAACAAACCCTGATACATTAGAACAAAATGTTTATGCTATTTCTAATCTGTTAAAAGGAAAAACAAGCTATTATGCACTTGACTATCACGACATTTTTGAAATGGCACGTCCGGGCGATTTAGTTTATATGGACCCTCCGTATCAAGGTGTTACTAATGTTAGAGATAATCGTTATTTTTCCGGCGTTCCGTTTGACGAATTTGCAGAAGCAGTAAAAATCCTAAATGATAAGCAGGTAGACTATCTCATCAGTTATGACGGCGCATGTGGCGGCAAAGAGTACGGAGAGGATTTACCCGAGAGCTTAGGATGCAAAAAAATAATGTTAAATGCGGGATTATCCAGTCAGGCATTGCTTTTAGGCAAAAAATTCACCACTTTTGAAGCATTATACATAAGCGAAACGCTTATTCCCTTGTTCTATTCGATTCCTAAACAGCTGTCCTTTTTGGAGGTAATGGCATGAATAACTATCCGGAAGAGTTTCTTAGCCTGCTGGAATCTGTGACCGCGAAGCGTCCGCGGACTGTAATACAACATATTCTTGAACACGGTTTTATTACATCTGAAGAATTGAAAGATACATACGGATACAATCATCCCCCGCGTGCCATTAGAGATGTCCGTGAATACGGAATACCACTTGTGACATATCGCGTAAAAGGAACCGACGGCAGAAGAATTGCAGCATACAAATTCGGCGATCCGACCGACGGAAAAAACAGCCTGTCAAAGTCGGCGGGGCGGACAGTTCTTTCAAAAGCCCTTAAACAGGCTTTAATCGAAAAGTACGGCTCTAAATGCTTCGTCTATCTTGAAACAATGGACGAATCTGTTTTACAAGTTGACCATCGTATCCCATATGAAATTGGTGGGGAACATGACGAAACAGATATAGATTATTACATGCTTTTAAGTCCATCTGCAAACCGTGCAAAATCTTGGACGTGTGAGCATTGTGAAAACTGGGATAGAAAGGACAGTAGTTTTTGCTTGCATTGTTTTTGGGCGCATCCCGAAAACTATGATCATGTTGCAGGAAAATATGAAAGAATACTGTCTTTAGTTTTTACGGGCGACGAAATTGAAGATTATTACAAGCTTATTGAATTGTCCGGTGAGGAAAAAGCGCAGGAAGTCGTAAAGCAGATAATCCATGAACATCTGAAATAATCTACTAATGTTAAGTGTCGGCTCGTAGCTTTCAGCGACAGATAAGCAACAATCGGGTATAGAAAAGCGGCGGAAATCCTTACTTTTCAAGGATTTCCGCCGTTTTGAATTTTTTTCAGTCTACCGCCTTACTTCACAAACGCCAGCAGATCGGGAGCCTCATAGCCCTCCTTCCACGCAGCGGTCAGAGTCTGCGCGTAGGCGTCCACCGCCTCGGCATAGGCGTCGTTCGCGGCGAGCGTCCGGCCGGTCATCGGCGCGCCGGAGCTGCTGTACTCGATCACCGCGTCGGGGTCGAGCGGCATGGTCAGGATGATGTGGTAGCCGTAGCTCGACTCCACGGGCTCGGAGACCTCATAGGCCGCCTGCGCCTTGACCGCGTTCTCAAACTCGCTGACCATCTGGCCGGGCGCGAAGATATAGCCGTTGGGATAGGCGGTCTTGCCGGTGTCCTCGTCGAGCTCCTGCTTGAGCTCGAGGAAGCGCGCGAGCAGCGCCTCCTTGTCCTCCATGGCTCTGAGCTCCTCGGAAAGCGTCTGCGCCTGCGCAAGCTTCTCGGCCTTGACCTCGTCGTCGAGCGCCTCGCCGGTGCTCATGTCGATCGTCAGAAACAGGATGTGGTTGGCCGCCATGTACTCGTTCAGCTCGAGCCAGGCGACCGCCTCCTCGTCGGAGAGCTTGCCGCCGCTCTCGCCGTAGCAGTCGAGATAGGCCTGCTGATAGAGGACGCTGGCCTCGTTCATGTAATCATAGACCTCGCCGGGCAGATAGATCGTCTCCAGAAACGCCTCAAAGTCCTCGCGCGTCGCGCCCTCGCCGCAGGCGGCGACGTAATCGGACGCCTCCTTTTCCTCGATGGCGGCGATGTTTTCCTCGCTGAGAGCGGTGCCGACGCTCCTGGCGTAGCCCTCCATCGCGGTGAGGCTCAGCGCGGTCTGCTCGGCGCTCATGATCGCGTAGTCGGCGTAGGTGTCCGGCGCGTCCTCCGAGATCGCGTCCTTCCAGGCGACCTCCAGGCCGTACATGGCCATGGTGTCCAGATAGCTCTCGACGCTCTTCGCCTGGCGGTAGAGATAGTAGAAGTACTCGCCCCAGGTGATGTCCCGCTCGCCGACGGTCATGACGACCTCGCCGCTCTCATGCAGCGCGTAGATCGCCGCGAAATCCAGCCGCCCGGCGCCCTCCTCGGCCTCGGCGGTCTCCTCAACCTCGGCTGTCTCCTCGGCCTCGGCGGTCTCCTCAACCTCGGCTGTCTCTTCGGCTTCGGCGGTCTCCTCGACCGGCGTCTCGCTCGCGGCGGGCTCGGCTGTCGCGACGGCCCGGTTCAGAGAGCTCTTCCCGAAGACAAAGCCCAGCGTCCCGGCCAGCAGGAAGCAGAGCAGCAGCATGAGGATCACAGTTTTTTTCATGGGTCTTACGTCCTTTCCGTATTCGTAACTGTTCAGTCCTTGTCATCCTGAGCGAGCGAAGCGAGTCGAAGGATCTTTTTTTATTCCGTGATAAGATTCTTCGTCGCCTACGGCTCCTCAGAATGACACGGGGGACTGAATAGATACCCGTATTCATTGAACTCCTGCATGATAGCACCGTTTTCCCCTTCGCACAAGAGCGCGGCGCATAGTTTACAAACGGTTCACGGCTCGCCCCAGCGCCGCACGAAGGCGCGCGCCTCGTCCACGACATGGTTTTTATCCCGCACGCGCAGGCAGAGGCAGGGCTTCGTATCGCCCTCGACGCGCAGGCGGCCCTTGTATTCCGGCGTCGCGTAGATGGCGGAGATCTTCCCGACGTCGAGCTCCCCGACCGTGAAGCGCAGCTCTCCCTTTTTCTGGCTGATATCGAGGATGCCGACGCGCCCGGCCTCGCCGCGCAGCAGCGCGACGTGGACGAGCGCGTTCACGCTCGGGGGCGGGTCGCCGAAGCGGTCGATCAGCTCGTCGGTCAGATCGTCGGCCTCCTCCTCGGTGCGGATCAGCGCGATGCGGCGGTAGAGATCCATGCGCTGCTCGGAGGAGTCGACATAGCGCTCGGGGATGTTGGCCGCGACGGCGAGATCGGCCGAGCACTCGGCCCGCTGCGGCACCGGGATGCCCCGCGCCTCGAGCACGGCCTCGCTCAGCAGCTTCATATACATATCGTAGCCCACGTCGATCATGTGGCCCGACTGCTCCGCGCCGAGGAGGTTGCCCGCGCCGCGGATCTCCAGGTCGCGCATGGCGATCTTGAAGCCGGAGCCGAAGGCCGCGAAGTCGCGGATCGCGCTCAGGCGCTTTTCCGCGACCTCGGTGAGCACCTTGTCGCGGCGGAAGGTGAGATAGGCCGAGGCGCGGCGGGTCGAGCGCCCCACGCGGCCGCGGATCTGGTGGAGCTGGGCGAGGCCGAGCTTGTCCGCGTCCTCGATGACGAGGGTGTTGACGTTCGGGATGTCGATGCCGGTCTCGATGATCGTCGTACACACGAGCACCTGCACGCGGCCGCTCGCGACCTCGTCCATGACCAAGGCGAGCATACGCTTGTCCATCTTGCCGTGTGCGACGGCGACGCTGACCTCGGGCAGCAGCTCCGTGATGCGCGCGGCGGTGCGGTCGATGGTGTCCACGCGGTTGTGCAGATAATAGACCTGCCCGCCGCGCTGCAATTCGCGCCGTATCGCGTCGGCGATGATCCCCCAGTCGTGCTCCATGACGAAGGTCTGCACGGGCAGCCGATCCTCGGGCGGCTCCTCGATGGTGGACATGTCGCGGATGCCGGACATGGCCATATTCAGCGTGCGGGGGATGGGCGTGGCCGAGAGCGTCAGCACGTCCACGCCGCGCGAGAGCTCCTTGATGTGCTCCTTGTGCGTCACGCCGAAGCGCTGCTCCTCGTCCACGACGAGCAGGCCGAGGTTTTTGAACTTCACGTCCTTGCTCAGCAGCCGGTGGGTGCCGATCACGAGGTCGATCTTCCCCTTCGCGAGATCGGCAAGCGTATTCGCGCTCTGCCCGCCGTTCTGGAAGCGGCTGAGCACGGCGATCTCGACCGGGAAGCCGAAGAAGCGCTGCAGCGCGGTCTGATAGTGCTGCTGGGCGAGCACGGTGGTCGGCACGAGGATCGCGGCCTGGCGGTTGTCGAGCACGCATTTCATCACCGCGCGCAGCGCGACCTCGGTCTTGCCGAAGCCCACGTCGCCGCAGAGCAGGCGGTCCATCGGCACGGAGCTCTCCATGTCGCGCTTGATCTCCGCCGTGCAGCGGAGCTGATCGTCGGTCTCCGTGTAGCCGAAGTTGTCCTCAAACTCGCGCTGCCAGCCGGTATCCGGCGCGAAGGCGTGGCCGGGCAGGCGCTGGCGCTCGGCGTAGAGGGCGATGAGCTTCTTCGCCATGTCCTTCGCGGCGGCCTTGGCGCGCGTGCGCGTCTTCGTCCATTCCGTGCCGCCCATCTTGCTCAGGCGGATGTTCTGCTCCTCGCTGACGCCGGTATACTTCGTCACGAGGTCGAGCTGCGTGGCCGGGACGTAGAGGATATCCTTCCCCGCGTAGCAGATTTTCACATAGTCCTTCTGGAAGCCGTCGGGCGCCATCTTCACGATCCCCGCGAAGCGGCCTATGCCGTGCTTTTCGTGTACGACGTAGTCCCCGACGGAGAGGTCGGCATAGCTCTCGATGCGCGTGTGGCCGGGCGGGAGCTTCTTCCTCGTCCCCGCGCTCTTTTTCCCTCCGCGGCGCACAAACTGTCCGTCCGTGAGGATGACGAGGCGCAGGCCGGGGTACTCGACGCCCGCCGAGAGCGCGCCGAGCGTGAGGCAGACCGAGCCGGGCTGCGGGATGCTCTTGAGCTCGGGATAGAGCAGCGCGGGGATATCATGCTCGCGGAAGAAGCTCTGCAGCGCCTTGCCGCGCCGCTCGTCCCCGGCGAGCACGACGACGCTGTAGCCCTGCCGGAGATAGAGCTGCACGTCCTCGGCCGCGGCCTGGGCGCTGCCCGCGTAGGAGGGGAGCTGCTTGGCCGGGATGCTGACGAGCGTCTTCGGCGGCAGGGGCGGGCGGCCGACGGTGAAGGACTCGGTCATGTAGACCGGGAAGGCCGCGAGGCGCTTGACAAGCGCGTCCCAGCTCACAGCGAAGCCGTCCGCCGACACAGCGAGCTGGCCGCGCCGCTGCAGCTCCTTCACGTCCTCGCCGAGCTGGCCGAGATAATCCCGCGCCTGGGCGGCGCAGCGGCTCGCGTAGTCGAGCACGACGACGGCGTCCTCCGGGATGTAGTCGAGCGCGCTCGCCGCGGGATAGATGACGGGCAGATAGCGGTCGGCGTCCGAGAGCGCCACGCCCGCGCGCAGCCGCTCCGCGTCGCCGCGCAGCGTCGCCGCGAGAGTCGCCGCGTTCTCGCTCGTGCGCTTTCTGGCATAGCGGTCGGCGAAGCGCTCGATCTCGCGCGCCAGCCCTTCGACGCCGCCCGCGGTGAGCGAGGGCAGGGTCTCGGCGGCGGGGAGGATCGTGCAGCGCTCGACGGACTCCGTGCGCCGCTGGTCGCCGACGTCGAAGCGGCCCATGGAGTCGATCTCGTCGCCCCAGAACTCCACGCGCACGGGCTCGCGGTCGGCGGGGGAGAAGAAGTCGAGGATGCCGCCGCGCCGCGCGAACTGCCCCGGCCCCTCGACCTGGGCGGCGCGGGTATAGCCGCAGCGCAAAAGCGCGTCCGCCACGTCCTCGATCGCGCAGCTCTGCGCTGTGTCGAGCGTAAAGGCGGCGCGCCGCAGGGTGTCGGGCGGCATCGTGCGCTGCAAAAGCCCTGCGCAGGAGGCCGCCACGACCGGCGCCCTGCCCTCGCAGAGCGCGTGGAGCACAGCGAGGCGCCTCTGCTCGCTCTGGCGGGAGGCCGCCTCGGTCGGATAGAAGATGAAATCGCGCATCCCGAGCGCCGGGACGCTCTCGCCGAGCATTGCGGCGAGGTCACGCGCGCAGCTCTCGGCGGCGGTGTCGTCCGGGCAGAGCACGAAGAGCGGGCGGCCGCTTCTGAGGCGCAGCGCGGCGGCGAGATTGGCCCGGTGCACCGCCGAAAGCCCGGAAACGAGCGCAGGAAGCCCTCCGCTCTCCAACAGACACGGGAGGGCGGCGGCTTCCCTGTTTTCAAATATTTGATTGACGAGTAGTTTCATAGCGCAGGCAGTATAGCACGTTTTGCCATGGGAAGCAAGGGAAATGAGTTGCTTTCCAATATCGTAACAGCGCCAACGGGCGGAAAGCGGCCAAAGCCGCTTTCCGCCCGTTGGTGCTTACGTAAAAAGAATCAGGGTTATGGGATCGGTGGGGGCTGACCGGGAATGTTCGTAGGATTCTCGCCGCCGCCAATGATCGTCACAGTGCTCGTGCAAATCACGTCATCTGTGAGGCGGAGAAACTCGATCGCAGGCTCAACGAACCGCATCTTCACAAGACTCACCTCCTCTGCGTAAGTGTTACCCGCTGAGACCCCTCCCGGGGCCTTCACCGGGAATAAAACAGGGGGCACGTTTCCGCGCCCCCTGTCTGTCGCTCTTACTCCATGCCGTTGAGCTTTGTCGCCATCGCAGACTTCTTGTGCGCTGCGTTGTTCTTGTGCAGCAGACCCTTACCGGCTGCGCGGTCAACAGTCTTAACAGCAACTTTATAGGCACTGACGGCTGTCTCGCGGTTGCCCTCGGCAACTGCTGCGTCAAACTTTTTCATCATGGTCTTAAGCTCGGTCTTGTCAGCGCGATTCTTCGCCCGGAGCTCCTTGGACTTCACGTCCCGCTTAGCGGAAGACTTGATGTTGGCCATGCGTTTTTTGCCACCTCCTCCTATAAAGAGTATATGATGGCGAAATGCGCTTCAGCGCATTTCGCCGAGCCGCTTCGCGGCTCAGCAAAACAGCAGAGCTGTTTTGCCATATAGTCTTTGCAATATTCATCGCGCAAAGGATCGGAACAATCCTTTGCCGCCAACCTGAAAGCTTGGCGGCAAACACAATCGCTTTCCCGATTGTGTTTGCTGGCGATGAATATTATAAAGATTCATTTGCGTTTTGAAATTATAGCAAAGATTTTCCGAAAAAGCAAGCATTTTTTTCGATTTTTCCAAAGAATTTTTTGTTTCCACCGCCTGTATGTTTTCATTCTTTCGGACACAAGATATAGCATAAGGAGATGATGCTGTGTCAATATCTGGAAGAACCGACCTCGCCGCCGAGTCCCACCGGCTCTGGCGGCTGCAAACGGGGGAGGAGAACGCGCCGGAGGGCGTCGCGCTTGGAGAGGAAACGCTGCGCGGCTTTGCGGTGACGGCGGTCACGATCCTGAACGAAAACGGCGCGCGCACGCTCGGGAAAGCGCCGGGGCGCTACTACAGCCTCGCCCTTCCCGAGACGCTGCTGAACTTCGAGCCCGCGTTCGAGGACGCGGTGCTCGCGCTGGCCGAGCTGATCCGCCGCTGCCTGCCGTCGGCGGCGAACACCGTCTTGATCGCTGCGCTCGGCAATCCCGACGTGACGCCGGACGCGCTCGGGCCTATCTGCGCGGAATCCGTGCTCGTCACCCGGCACCTGCAGGGCGAGACCGCTTTCCGCGCGCTGCGGCCGACCGCCGTCTGCCGCACCGGCGTGCTCGGGACGACCGGGCTGGAGAGCGCTTTTCAGCTCAAGGCGCTCTGCGCCGCGCTGCGCCCAGACTGTGTGCTCGCCGTAGACGCGCTCGCCGGGACGGAGACCGAGGCGCTCTGCCGCTGCGTGCAGGTCTGCGACAGCGGGATCGCCCCCGGCTCCGGCGTCGGCAACGACCGGGAGGCGCTCTGCGCAAAGACCCTCGGCGTGCCCGTCGTCGCGCTCGGCGTGCCCACCGTGATCGACGCCGCCGCGCTCGCGGAGGAGTCGGCGCTGGGAAGCTTCTTTGTCACGCCGCGCTATATCGACAGCGCTGTGCGCCGCTGCGCGCGTCTTCTGGGCTTCGCGATCAACGCCGCCCTGCACGACGGCCTCAGTCTCTCCGACATGCGCCTGCTGTTGGAATAAGGAAATGTTTCACGTGAAACGTCGATTCCTGTTCATTCTGAGGAGCCGATGGGCGACGAAGAATCTTTGTCTTTTTAGACGTTGCTAAAGATTCTTCGACTCGCTCCGCTCGCTCAGAATGACAGAATGTGAGATTCTACGACTGTCATTCTGAGGAGCCGACAGGCGACGAAGAATCTTTGTCTTTTTAAGACGTTGTTATAAGATTCTTCGACTCGCTCCGCTCGCTCAGAATGACAGATGTTTCACGTGAAACAAATCGAAAAAAGTTTCACGTGAAACATTGAAAAACCCGCCTGAGTCTGCTATACTATGCCGCGAACACATAAAGGAGACGGTTATGGCAAAAACAATCGCATTGGCCAACCAGAAGGGCGGCGTCGGCAAGACGACCACCTGTGTCAACATGATCGCGGCGCTGAATGAGCTGGGCAAGCGCGTCCTGCTCGTGGACTGCGACCCGCAGGGCAACGCCAGCTCCGGCATGGGCGTCGCGAAGAGCACGCGCCCGAACACCTACGATATGCTGATCGGCGGCGTCCCGGCGGAGCGCTGCATCGTACATACCAAATTCGGCGACGTGATCCCGACCGGCAAGGAGCTGGCCGCGGCCTCGGTCGAGTTGATCGGCACAGAGAAACGGGAATATGTGCTCAAGCGCGCGCTCAGCTCGCTGTACGCCGACTACGACTATATCTGCATCGACTGTCCGCCCTCGCTCGAGCTGCTGACGGTCAACGCCCTCGTCGCGGCCGACAGCGTGCTGATCCCCATGCAGTGCGAGTACTACGCGCTCGAGGGGATCGCCGACCTCATGACGAGCATCAAGCTCTGCTCCAAGCACCTGAACCGGCACCTCGAGATCGAGGGCATCGTGCTCACGATGTACGACGCGCGCGCGAATCTCACCACCCAGGTCGCAAACGAGCTGCGAAAGCATCTCGGCAGCAAGGTCTACGACACCGTGATCCCGCGCAGCGTGCGCCTCTCCGAGGCGCCGAGCCACGGCATCCCCGGCGTGCTCTATGACCGCACGAACAAGGGCAGCCGCGCGTATATGGCGATGGCCGGGGAATTTCTCAGCAGGAACTTGTAAGGAGGAACAATGGCAGGTAAGGAAAAGAAGGGTCTCGGCCTTGGGCTGGACGCGCTCTTCGCGGCCAACGCCTACGACGAAGAGCCGGAAGCGGAGCTCTTGATCGTCCCGATCGGCAAGGTCGAGCCTCGCGAGGATCAGCCGAGACAGTATTTTGACCCCCAGGCGCTCGACGATCTGGCCGATTCCATCCGGCAGTACGGTCTGATCCAGCCGATCACCGTGCGCAAGCTCGAAAACGGCTACTATCAGATCATCGCGGGCGAGCGCCGCTGGCGCGCCGCGCGTCAGGCCGAGCTGAGCGAGGTGCCGGTTCGCGTGCTGGAAGCCGACGACAGGCGGACGGCGGAGCTCGCGCTGGTCGAAAATTTGCAGCGCGAGGATTTGAACCCCATTGAGGAGGCCAGGGGCTATCAGCGGCTCATGGAGGACTACGGGCTGACGCAGGAGGAGACCGCGCGCAGCGTCGGGCGCTCGCGCCCCGCCGTGGCGAACTCCCTGCGGCTGCTGAGCCTCAGCGAGCCGGTTCGGAATCTGGTGGAGATCGGCGAGCTCTCCGCGGGGCACGCCCGCGCGCTGCTCCCGATCGACGACGAGAAGGCGCAGCTCGAGGCCGCGCAGGAGGTCGTCAAAAAGAGCCTTTCCGTGCGGAAGACCGAGCGCATGGCCGCGAAGCTCACGCGCCCCGAGCCCGAGAAGCAGCCGGAGGACAGCGCGCTGCGCGTCGATTACGCCGCGGAGCTCGAGGAGGAGCTGGGGCGCCTCTTCGGGCGCAAGGTGCGCCTCGTCGAGAACAAGAACGGCGGGCGAATCGAGCTGGACTTCTACGGCGCGGAGGATCGCGAGGCGCTGATCGAGCAGCTTCGAAAGCTGAACATACAGCATTTTTCCCTGTAAAATAATGAATCAGCCGCCCGGCAGCGGGACGGCGAAGAAATGCGTAAGAAGGAGTAAAACCATGCTGGATATTCGTTTTGTCCGGGAGAATCCCGAGATCGTCAAGGAAAACATGCGCAAGAAGTTTCAGGACGTGCGTCTGCCTTTGGTGGACGAGGTGCTGGAGCTCGATGCGAAGAACCGCGCCGCCATCACCGAGGCGAGCGACCTGCGCGCGAGAAGAAACGCCCTGAGCAAGGCCAACGGCCCGCTCTTCGGCAAGCTCAAGAAGGCCGCCGAGGAGGAGAAGGCCGCCATTCAGGCGCAGATCGACGCCAACATGGCCGCCGTCAAGGCCGACGACGAGCGCCTCGCGGAGCTGGAAAAGCTCGAGGAGGAGTACGCCGAGCGCATCCACAGCATCATGCTGAACATCCCGAACATCATCGACCCCTCCGTGCCCATCGGCCCGGACGACTCGGCGAACGTCGAGGTCGAGCGCTTCGGCGAGCCCGTCGTGCCCGATTTTGAGATCCCCTATCACACCGAGATCATGGAGCGCTTCAACGGCGTGGACATGGACGCCGCGGGCCGCGTCTCCGGCAACGGCTTCTATTATCTCATGGGCGACATCGCGCGGCTGCACTCCGCCGTGCTGGCCTACGCGCGCGACTTCATGATCGGCAAGGGCTTCACCTACTGCATCCCGCCCTTCATGATCCACGGCAACGTGGTCGAGGGCGTCATGAGCCAGACCGACATGGACGCCATGATGTACAAGATCGAGGGCGAGGATCTGTATCTGATCGGCACCTCCGAGCACTCGATGATCGGCAAGTTCATCGACCAGATCATCCCCGAGGAGAGCCTGCCCCAGACGCTGACGAGCTATTCCCCCTGCTTCCGCAAGGAGAAGGGCGCGCACGGCATCGAGGAGCGCGGCGTCTACCGCATCCACCAGTTCGAGAAGCAGGAGATGATCGTCGTCTGCAAGCCCGAGGATTCCATGGCCTGGTATGAGAAGATGTGGCGCTTCTCGGTCGAGCTCTTCCGCAGCATGGAGATCCCCGTGCGCCAGCTCGAATGCTGCTCCGGCGATCTGGCCGATCTCAAGGTCAAGTCCTGCGATATCGAGGCCTGGAGCCCCCGGCAGCAGAAATACTTTGAGGTCTGCTCCTGCTCCAACCTGGGCGACGCCCAGGCGCGCCGCCTGAAAATGCGCGTCAAGGGCGCGGACGGCAAGATGTATCTGCCCCACACCCTGAACAACACCGTCGTCGCGCCCCCGCGTATGCTGATCGCCTTCCTCGAGAACCATCTGCAGGCAGACGGCAGCGTGACCATCCCCGAAGTCCTGCGTCCCTACATGGGCGGCACGTCCGTGCTGATCCCCAAGAAATAAGGAGGAATCATCATGAAAAAGTTTCTGGACGAATTCAAAACCTTCATCTCCCGCGGCAATGTCATGGACATGGCCGTCGGCGTGATCGTCGGCGGCGCGTTCGGCGCGATCACGAGCTCCCTGGTCGCGAACGTCATCACCCCGCTGCTGGCCTGGCTCTTCGGCACCCCGAACACCGACGCGCTGAATATCACCCTGCGCGCGGCTGACGAGGCCGCCGGCACGGACGCGATCGTGCTGGGGCTCGGCACCTTTGTCGGCGCGATCATCAACTTCCTCATCATCGCCTTCGTGCTGTTCTCGGTCATCAAGGCCATGAACAAGGCGCGCGAGCTCGCCGAAAAGATGAAGAAGAAGGAAGAGGAGCAGGCCGCGGCCGCCGCCGAGCCCGAGGAGCCCAAGCCCACGGCCGAGGAGCTGCTCGGCGCGATCCTCGAAGAGCTGAAGAAAAAGTAAGCAAAGCAGAAAACGGACATACCCGCCGTCCGGATCGGAGAAGTCTCCGACCCGGACGGCGGTTTTTTCTTGTCATTCTGAAGAATCGAAGGCTCCCCTTGCCGTGAGGGAAGGGGAGCTGTCGCGAAGCGACTGAGGGGTCGTCGTCCCTCAGCTTGCTTTCCCTGAGTAATCTATTGTCTGCCGGACCCCTCCGCCCCTTCGGGGCACCTCCCCTAACGCTAAAGCGTCAGGGGAGGCTCACGGGCTGAACAGTTGCCAATTTCTCAGTCCCCGCTCTACTTTATTATAAATAAAGAACTTGCTTTTTTGTGGAGAATCTGCTATACTTATGTGGTTAGATACTACTTTTTCCACAGAGGTGTCCTGTATGAACTCCCTCCAGGAAATATGGAATGAAATATACAAAATCCTGTCCCAGGAGCTCACGCCAACCGCGATGAAGACCTGGTTTTCCGACTGCGAGCCGGTCGCGCTGGAGGACTGCCGCCTCGTGCTGCACACGGCCTCGAGCTTCAAGCGGGACATCATCCTCTCGCGCTTCGGCGATTCGATCAAAAAGGTGCTGTCGGATATCTTCTCCTGCGATTTCGAGCTTGTCGTGCTCGCCGGCGATGAAATCAAGGAGTACCAGAACCCGAAGAAGGAGAAGCAGGACGGCGTTCTGCCCGAGATGGCGGGCTATACCTTTGACCGCTTTATCGTCGGCGCGTCGAACAAGTTTGCCCACGCGGCGGCCATGGCCGTGGCGAACAAGCCGGGGGACAAGTTCAATCCCCTCTTCATCTACGGCAACTCCGGCCTCGGCAAGACCCATCTGCTGCTCGCGATCGGCCAGGCCATCCACGAGCGCGAGCCGGATACCGTGATCGTCTACATCAAGGGCGACGATTTTACCAACGAGATGATCAAGGCCATTCGCGAGAACACGACGGCGGAGTTTCGCGAGCGCTACCGCAAGGTCGATCTGCTGCTGGTGGACGACATTCAGTTCATCGCCGGCAAGCAGAGCACGCAGGACGAGTTCTTCCACACCTTCAACAGCATCTACGAGGCCGGCAACCAGATCGTCATCACCTCCGACCGGCCGCCGCTGGAGATGGCGCTGCTCGACGACCGGCTGCGCACCCGCTTCGAGGGCGGCCTGATGGCCGATATCCAGCCGCCCGACCTCGAGACGCGCATGGCCATCACGCGCAACAAGGCCGCGCAGCTCGGCCTGATCCTCTCCGATGAGTCCGTCTCCTACATCGCCGAGAAGATCACCACCAACATCCGCCAGCTCGAGGGCGTCATCAAGCGGCTGACCGCGTACAAGGAGATACTCAACGACGCGATCACGCCGGACTCCGTGCGCCGCGCGATCGAGGATATCATCCGCACCGGGGACAACATCCCCCAGCCGGACAACATCATCCGCGAGACGGCGAAGTTCTACAATCTCCGCGAGGAGGATCTGCGCGGGCAGAACCGCTCGAAGACTACCACGATGGCGCGGCAGATTGCGATGCACCTGATGCGCCAGCTCACGAATCTCTCCCTCGCCGCCATCGGCGAGGAATTCGACGGCCGCAACCACGCGACCGTGCTCTCCTCGATCCGCAAGGTCGAGGATCTCATGAGCAAGGACCCCAAATTTGCCGGCGTCGTGCGGGACATCACCTCGAATATCACAAGCTCCCTGAATATGTGACAGCCCGGTTTTCCACAATACCGCTGTGGAAAGTGAAACGGGCGGCTGTGGAAACGGACGGAGCCCCGCCCGGCTGTGGAAAGCAGCCTATTTCTCCACAATTTTGCAAACCGCGCAAAGCCGCCCGCCCCTAGGCTTTGACGGGCTTTTCCACAAAACGCGCGCCTACTACTGTTTCTACTAAATGTTTTTTAACCTATATGACTCATAGCGAGAGAGAGGATCGATCATGAAATTTTCCTGTGAAAAATATCTGCTGCAAAACGCCTGCCAGACCGCCTCGCGCGCCGTCGCCTCCAAGAGCCCGATCCAGGCGCTCGAGGGTCTGCTGCTCGAGGCTGGGGACGAGCTCAAGGTCACGGGCTACGATCTCAGGGAGGGCATCTACACCCGCATCCCGGCGGACGTGGCCGAGCGCGGCTCGCTCGTCGTGAACGCGCGGCTCTTCGGCGAGATCATCCGCAAGCTGCCCGACGGCATCGTAAAGATCGCGAGCGACGGGCTGAGCCTGAACGTCAAGTGCGGGCGGAGCGACTTCAACATCATGGGACTGAGCGCGGAGGAATACCCGGAGCTGCCTGAGGTCGACGCGGAGAACACCGTGAGCCTCCCGCAGAAGCTGCTCAGGAGCATGATCGACCAGACGATCTTCGCCGTGGCGGACAACGACATCCGCCCGATCTATACCGGCACGCTTTTCGAGGTCGCCGAGGAGGAGCTGACGCTGGTCTCGGTGGACGGCTACCGCCTCGCCAAGCGCAGCGAAAAGCTCGAGGGCGCGAAGATGCAGCCCTGCAGCTTCGTCGTGCCGGGCAGCTCGCTCAGCGATATCCAGCGCATCTGCGCGGACACGGACGAGGCGGTCAGCATCTCGGTCGGCAAGAAGCACATCTCCTTCGTCATCGGGGAGACCGTGGTCGTCTCCCGCCGGCTCGAGGGCGAATTTCTGAACTACCGCCGGTCGATCCCGGAGAACTTCCGGCACGTCCTCAAGGTGGAGCGCGCCGATTTCATGGCGGTCATCGACCGCGTGTCGCTCATCATCAGCGAGAAGAACAGCTCGCCCGTGCATCTGTTCCTGCGCGACGGCGCGATCGAATGCACCTGCCTCACGCCGGTCGGCAAGGCGGAGGATCAATGCCTCTGCGAGGGCAACGGCGAGGGGCTGGAGATCGGCTTCAACGACCGCTATCTGATGGACGCGCTCAAGGCCGCGAGCAAGGACGAGCTGCTCTTTTGCGTGAACACAGCGTCCTCCCCGAGCATCCTGAAGGCCGCCGACGGCTCGGACGGCTTCACCTATATGATCCTCCCGGTGCGGCTCAGGGCGAACGACTGAGACAGCAGAGCCTCCCCTCGCGCTTGCGCGGAGGGGAGGTGCCCCGAAGGGGCGGAGGGGTATGCTGAGCCGGCGACCCCTCAGTCAGCTTCCCCTGCACAGGGGAGCCACAGCGGTTTAGAGGGTGTAAAAATGGAAAAAATAGCGATTGAAACCGAATATATCAAGCTCGACGCGCTGCTCAAGTTCGCGGCGCTGGTCGGCACCGGGGGCGAGGCGAAGCTCGTGATCGCCGAGGGGCTTGTGAAGGTCAACGGCGAAACCTGCACGATGCGCGGGAAAAAGCTCCGCCCCGGCGACACTGTGAGCTTCGACCGCTTTACAGTCGAAGTCGTCTCCGCATGAGGATCGATCAGATCGCGCTGACGGGCTTTCGCAACTACGAGTGGGAGACCGTGCGCTTCGCGGAGGGCACCAACGTGATCGCGGGGCCGAACGCCCAGGGGAAGACCAATCTGCTCGAGGCGGTCTATCTGCTCTCGACGGGCCGGAGCTTCCGCACGCGCTTTGACCGCGAGCTCGTGGGCTTCGACTTCTCCGAGGCGGAGGTACTGGCCGAGATTAACAGCCACGGGCGGCAGCAGACCGTGCATATCCGCCTGCGGCCGGGGCAGACCAAGCGCATTCTCGTAAACGGCGTCAAGAAGACGGCCTCCGAGCTCTCGGAGCTTCTGAAGGTCGTGCTCTTCTGCCCGGACGATCTGAACCTCATCAAGGAGGGCGCGGCGGTGCGGCGGCGGCTGATGGACAACGCCATCAGCCAGATCCGCCCGCGCTACGCGGAGATCCTTTCCGAGTTCAATCGCCTCTATGAGCACAAGACGCGCATTTTGAAGGACTGGCGGGACAAGCCCTCCCTGCTCGATACGCTGGATGAGTTCTCCGACGGTATGTGCAGGGCCTCCGCGCAGCTCATCCGCTACCGCGCGGCCTATACCGCGAGGCTCAACGAGACAGCGCCGCCGATCCACCGGGAGTTCTCCGGCGACGGGGAGGCGCTTACGATCCGCTATAAGACCGTGAGCACCGTGCGCGACCCCTTCGCCTCGGCGAGGGAGATCTACTACGATCTCTGCGACCACCAGGAGAGCCACCGGCAGGCGGAGCTCGAGAGCGCCCAGTGCCTCACCGGCGCGCACAAGGACGATCTGGAGATCGAGATCAACGGCCGCGCGGCGCGGAGCTTCGCCTCTCAGGGGCAGACGCGCACGGCCGCGCTCTCGCTCAAGCTCGCCGAGCGGGATATCCTGCTCGACGAGACGGGCGAGGCGCCGATCCTGCTGCTCGACGACGTGCTCTCCGAGCTCGACAGCCGCCGGCAGGAGTTCGTGCTCAACCGCATCGGCGGCGGGCAGACGCTCATCACCTGCTGCGAGGACGACGCGATCTCCGCGCGCACGGGCGGGAAGGTGCTGTTTCTCAGCGGGGGTCGGATACGGTGAGGACGCTGCATCTCGGAAACGGAAGGAGCGTGGACACGGCGTCGATCGTCGGCGTCTTCGATCTCGATATCACCTCCCAGTCCCATCTCACGCGCCGCTTTCTGCGCGAGAGCGAGAAGGCCGGCCTCGTCGTGAACGCGGCCGAGGACATCCCCAAGTCCTTCGTCGTCTGCCGGGAAGGGGAGAAAAACCTTGTCTATCTGAGCCAGATGGCCAGCGCGACATTGCTAAAGCGCGCGGAAGCCGACTGGCTGAATGAAATGAATAATGAATAATGAAAAATGAATAATTGAGGTGTCGCTTCGCGACGGATTGGAATACCCTCTCAGTCCGCTTCGCGGACAGCTCTCCCGGAGGGAGAGCCATGTTTAATCCGTGCCGCGCAGCGGCACACCATAATTATTCATTATTCATTATTAATTCTTCATTATTTTGGAGGAAACTATGGCGGAAATTACCGAAAAGGTGACACAGGAATACGACGCGAGTCAAATTCAGGTTTTGGAGGGGCTCGAGGCCGTGCGCAAGCGGCCGGGCATGTACATCGGCTCGACCTCGACCTCAGGTCTGCACCATCTCGTCTATGAGATCGTCGATAACTCCATCGACGAGGCGCTCGCGGGCTACTGCTCGGGCATCGAGGTCTGCATCGAGCCGGGCGATATCATCCGCGTCAGCGACAACGGCCGCGGCATTCCCGTGGATATCCAGGAGCAGACCGGCAAGTCCGCGCTCGAGGTGGTCTTCACCGTGCTGCACGCGGGCGGCAAGTTCGGCGGCGGGGGCTACAAGGTCTCCGGCGGCCTGCACGGCGTCGGCGCCTCGGTCGTCAACGCGCTCTCCGAGTGGCTGGAGGTGCAGGTCCACAAGGACGGGAAGATCTATCAGATGCGCTTTGCGCGCGGCGAGATCACCCAGAGCCTGACCGTCGTGGGCGAGGCCTACCGTACCGGCACCACCGTGCGCTTCAAGCCCGACCCCGAGATGTTCGACGACACGGTGTACGACTATGAGACCCTGCACACCCGGATGCGCGAGCAGGCCTTCTTAAACGGCGGGCTCATGATCTCCCTCGTCGACAAGCGCGGCGAGGAGGAAAAGCGCGACAGCATGTGCTACGAGGGCGGCATCCGCGAGTTCGTGCGCTATCTCAACAAGCACAAGGCCCCCGTCCACGAGGACGTGATCTATCTCTCCGGCGCGAAGGGCGACGCCGTGGCCGAGATCGCCCTGCAGTACAACGACGGCTACAACGAGAACATCGTCTCCTTCGCCAACGACATCCACACCCCCGAGGGCGGCATGCACGAGACCGGCTTCAAGACCGCGCTGACGAGGGTCATCAACGCCTACGGGCAGAAGGCGAACATCATCAAGGGCGACGACAAGGTCTCCGGCGA